>Ga0302201_10000001_pt1 | contig 244274 bp, 209 predicted proteins | sample II_Bog_N3_2_FD_194586 | JGI IMG/M metagenome (GOLD analysis project Ga0302201, IMG submission 194586) | Peat permafrost microbial communities from Stordalen Mire near Abisko, Sweden - II_Bog_N3_2 | ecosystem: Environmental > Terrestrial > Soil > Wetlands > Peat | place: Sweden: Abisko... | reverse complement strand
ACCATACTTCTCAAAACTCGCCTGAGCCGCCAACGTCCCCTGAAAATGCGCCTTCCGCTTCATACTTCAATTTTATCCAAGCATGGCGCCAGCGGCGAACTTGTGCAGGGGTTCCCTAAGGACTGGAAGAGATTCCAGGGTAGGCATTCGTGGATTCGGCTGATTGGATGATCGGCGAACCACGCCATCAAGGCAAGTGGTCACGAAACGAATATCCCGCAGTGGACGACTTTTGCTCCGCCGTAAAACAGCGCTCCCGCGGCGTTCTGTGGCCTAGTTTTGCACCGGCGCGCATACTGCCCTCTGTCACTCGAAAATCGCTGCCGGGGACTACGCTCCAGCCCCACTGCCTCGCCACCGCAATTCTCCCTCGTTCCCCTTCTGGCTTGAGCGCACTTCCGTTGTTGCCAATCCTGCTTTGCCATTCAAGCGAGTTTTTCAGACCCCAGGCACAGGGCACGGCATAGTTGGGATAGTTATCGCCGGGGCCCTCGCCCGCTAAAGCCGCATCCTTCTCAAAATTTGGCTTCAGTGTTCTTGATAGAACTGCCCTCGGCCGAGCGCCGATTCACTCGTTCCCAAAGGTCTCGCGACTGTGCCCATTTTTGTGCCCACCCTCATTCAAAATAGTGCATAATCTGGGGAGTGAAGGTAGTAATTGCCGGGAAGGATGATGGGCGTAAAGCGCACAAACGATAGGACTTTATAGCAACCGGTAACAGCGGGAACGAAACCGGGGCATTCGGCTGTTAACCGAAGGGTTGTAGGTTCGAGTCCTACCTGAGGAGCCAAATTATCAACAACTTAGAGTCTCCCAGAAAAATCGTATACCCGCTGAACCCCACATTCGCGGCTACACTGCAACAGACTTACGTTTAGCTTGAGGTTTTCCCTTTCTCATTGCCATCTGCACAACCTTGGAATTTGCCTACTGCTTTGCCTTGATGCTGGCATTGCTGTAGAGACTCATCATCGCAGAGACGTTGATGTGCCTCATCAGCTTCTGTTGCACATCAATCGGCGCACCTTGATCTTGCCCGCGAAAAACGTCCCTCTTAGCTAGCTGTTTTAATAGCGAAAGGGTAGCGAAGATGACAAAGGCAACGCGGAAGCAGTACACGCTTGAGTTCAAGCAAGAGGCGGTCCGGCTTGTGGAGTCGGGTCAGGGTACGGCCTTGGCGGCACGCAGTCTGGGCGTGGTTGAGCAGACGCTTTCCAACTGGGTCAAAGCGTATCGCAAGGGGACGCTCAAAGGTGCTACGAGCAAGCCGCCAGTGACCGCTGAGCAGATGGAGAACAGCCGTCTGCGTGCGGAGCTGGCGCGTGTGACGATGGAGCGCGACATCCTGGGAAAAGCCACGGCGTATTTTGCGAAGTGCCAGAAATGAAGTACGCCTTTATTCAACTCAACAAGCTTGTCTGGCCGATCTGTGTGCAGTGCCGGGTGCTTCTGGTAAGCGTCTCTGGCTATCATGAACATCTTGCTCGGCGCGTGCATCTTGCTCGGCGCGTGCATCTTGCTCAGCGCCGCCACCTCAGCGACGAGGCACTCCTGCTCCACATCAGCGCGGTCTACGCAGAGAATCGCGGGGCCTATGGTTGGCCGCGCATCTGGCGGCAGCTTGTGGCGCAAGGCATTCGCGTCGGCAAACTGCGGGTTCAGCGACTGATGAAGAAGCATGGCATTCAGGCCCGAGGCAAGCGAAAGTTTCGTGTCACCACCACCGACAGCCGACACGATTTGCCGATAGCGCCCAACGTACTGAATCGCAACTTCACCGTGGCCGCGCCCAATCTGGCGTAGGTTGGTGATTTTACGTACATTGCGACCGATGAAGGCTGGCTGTTTCTTGCAGTCGTGATCGATCTGTTCAGCCGCAAGGTGGTGGGCTGGTCGATGCGGCCCGATATGCAGCGCAACCTGGTGATCGATGCTCTGGAGATGGCCTGGTTCAGCAGGAATCCTGGCAAGCAGGCCGGGCTGCTCTTCCATAGCGATCGCGGCAGCCAGTATGCAAGCGAGGACTTCAGCGATCTACTCAATGGGCATGGCATTACGCCGTCGATGAGCCGCAAGGGCGACTGCTGGGACAACGCCTGCTCGGAGACGCTGTTCAGTTCGCTGAAGGTGGAACGCCTGCATGGGCAACGCTTTCAGACGATCCGCGAGGCCAAGGATGAGGTCATTGCGTGGCTGCTCTGGTATAGCCGAACACGCATGCACTCGACACTGAAGTACGTCAGCCCGATAAAATTCGAGCAAGACTGGGCCGATGCGTCGGCGAAGATCGCGGCATAAATGTTGGCGGCGACAGGATAAGGCCGTGGAAATGCCGGTTCATGGAAAGCCCGGAAAACGATGATGCTGTTTTCCGCCCTTCCCACAAACCGTGGAAATCGATGAAACCGATTCCCACATTCCCACCGCCGCGACTACGACGGAGATAAATAGAAATCTCCCAAAACCGGCCCGTTAAGAGGGACGCATTCTGAGGGCAAGGTCACCTGTTTCGTCCAGAAGGGATCGATACGTGTGCCTGAAGGTATGGAGGCCCAGCCCGATGACTCCGACCTGTTCACCCTTGGGTTTGAGAATCTGCCTCTGGATCATCCCAGCGTAGAAACACCCTCCCGTGACCGGAGAGGGGAATACAAGCCCTCCTATCCGGTCACCCTTCCATGTTTGCAGGATTTTGACGAAAGCAGGATCAAGAGGGATTTCGTCGTGGGAAGCCTCTGTTTTTACCTTTCCGATTCTCCCGTTGACTACACCCTGTTGCACCAAAATCAGCCCTGCCTCAAGATCGATGTGTTCCCAGCGAAGGGCCAGCAACTCGGAGACCCGTAAGCCAACCTTGACTATGGAGTGCCCTGCCCATTTGGTACCAGGAGGCTTGAGAAAGTCCGGTACAAAATAGGCAGTGCACTCAATTTGGCAGGTTGCTCCCAGGCCCAATTATCTGCATGCAGTGGCCAGGAAAACGCCGCAGCTCTAGGTGAGGAATGTAGCGGAACAGAGGCAACGACGGTAGTACGCGTCCGGATTGGAGCAGTGTGGAGCGAGTGGCATGGGATTCCCTTGGAACATCGTAGTCCATTTCCCCGGCAGCGAGAGGCTGCGGCAGAGGCGTGAATTGCTGTGGATGGGAAGAGAGAAATCTGAGCTCGTGGGCAGCCGTAAATACCTTGACACTTTATACTTGAGTCACTTTGACAGATACTTTCGGCAACTCGAAGAGCCCGCGGGCAGAGTCGAAGCCCAGAGTGGGCTATTTATTGAGCCGGTATCCCGCCATTTCGCATACTTTCTTTTTGCGGGAAGTTGTGGGTTTGCGAAAGCTCGGTTTGCCGATCGCGGTTGCCTCCATCAATCCTCCGGACCGACCGGTTGTGGCGCTCTCTGACGAAGAATGGGCCGAGGCGGAAGCGACGTACTACGTGAAGGGCGGGGGGTTGGTGTCTTCCGCGGCGCGGGTGCTGACGATTGCGATTGAGCATCCACTGGTGGCTTTGAGGGGATTTGCGGCGGTTCTGCGGCTGGGAAAAGGGGCTTTCGGGGACCTGTTTCTGCTGGCGTACCTGGCGGAAGCGATTCTGGTAGGTGCGTGGATGCGGCGGCGTGGGCTGACTCACCTGCATGTGCATTTTTCCGGGCCGGTGGCCACTGTTGGGCTGATTACGGCCGAGGCTTGGCGAGTTCCGTGGTCGGTGACGCTGCATGGGCCGGATGAGTTTTTTGACGAGTCGCGTTTCCTGCTGCGGGAGAAGCTGTTGTCGGCGAAGCGGGTCTTTGCCATCAGCGACTTTACCGCCAGCCAGATTCTGCGGATTGCGCCGGAGGCTGCCGGGCGGCTGGCGCTGAGCCGGCTGGGCGTTGAGCTGGGGAAACTGGAAGAGATTCGCGAAGCTGCGGGCAGGGACGGCAAGGCTGGGCGGCCGTTTTGCTTTGTGTGCACGGCGCGGCTTGTGCCTATCAAGGGACATCGCATTCTACTGGAGGCCTTTGCGCGGGTGTGCGGGTCGGTTGCGGAGGGCGGAGCCAAACCCCGGCTGGTGTTGATTGGGGATGGACCGGAGCGGGCTGCGTTGACTGAGTTGGCCGGACGGCTAGGCATTGGCGGTGACGTGACGTGGTTGGGAGCGCTGCCTCATGTTGAGACTCTGTGGCAGGTGGCAAGGGGAGATGCGTTTGTGCTGGCGAGCTTTGGCGAGGGGCTGCCTGTGTCCCTGATGGAAGCGATGGCGCTCGGAGTTCCCTGCGTTTCCACGTATATTGCGGGGATTCCGGAGTTAGTCCAGAGCGAAGAGAACGGGTTGCTGGTTCCGGCAGGCAATCTTGACCGACTAACGCAGGCGCTTGGCCGGCTGCTGCGCGAGGAAACACTGCGCGGGGAGTTGGCCCGGGAGGCGCGGGCGACAGTGGAACGGGAGTACGATCTGGAGCGGAATCTCAGTTCCCTTTCGTCCACAATGACGGCGATGTGCGTGGATCCAGATGCGGCCGCGGCTGCCGTGGACGGGGCAGGACGATGAGCGGAGCCAAAGCCACTTTGATTTGGAGCCAGGGAACACCAGGCGCGGCCTTGGAGCCCCCGATTGTCTCAGTCATCGTGGTGTCCTATAGAGTTCGGGAGCTGTTGCAGTTGTGCCTCAAATCGATCTTCGAGGAACTTGGTGGCCTGGAGTCAATGGGGCTGGGCCAGGGCGAGGTACTGGTGGTGGACAATGCATCGCATGATGGGTCGTGCGAGATGGTGGAGCGGGAGTTCCCTGCTGTGCGGCTATGCCGGAGCGATGTGAATCTGGGGTTCGGGGTAGCGAATAATGTGGCGCTGGCGGAGGCTCGAGGGCGTAACCTGCTGCTGCTGAATTCGGATGCGTTTTTATCCGCCGGGGTTCTGGGGAAGGTGCTGACGCGAATGGCCGAGGCTCCGGAGGTGGGCATTGGCGGAGTGCAACTGGTGGGCCGGGACGGGTTGCGACAGCCGACGGCGCGGCGGTTTCATTCAGTGTGGCGTGATGCGATGGTTTTGACCGGGCTTGCCGAGCGGTTTCCGCAGTCTGCGGAGTGGGGGAAGTGGTTTGGCGGGTTGGACCGGCGCTGGCAGCAGGTGACCGAGGCGACGGATGTGGACTGGATTCCAGGGGCTTTTCTGGTACTGAGCCGGGCCTTGGTGGACCGGGTTGGAGTTTTCGACCCGCGCTACTTTCTTTACCTGGAGGAAGTTGATCTTTGTCTGCGTGCGCATCGGGCCGGTTTCAGGGTGCGCTACTGGCCGGATCTTGAGGTGGTTCACATCGGAGGCGAGAGCGCGAGAGCGGTGAATGAGCCGGCTGCTCATGCCGCATCTTCCCAGGTAGTGTTATGGCGGATGCGCGCAACTCTGCTCTACTATCGGAAGTGGCACGGGTTCGGGGCGTGGGCGACGGCAGGGATTGAGCTGACTCTGTATTCGCTGCGCTGGCTGCGCAACCGCTGGAGTTTCGACGTTGGCCGCCGTCCGAGAGCCGTGGAGGGACACGCACTGGCCCGCCTGATGCGCATGGCCTGGCGCGACACGGATGGCGGCCGAATTAGTCCACCGCATCCGTGGTAAACCGCAATCGTCTGCAGAAACGTCCTCAGAGAGACCATCGAAATGCCCAATTCCGCACACTCGCTCAAGTTTCTACTGGCACAGCCTGTTGTATGGTTTGAGCGATCGCTGGCGAGCGCCTTCAAGCATATTCGACGGCTGCATTCGTACGCGTACCTGCAAAGCAAGCTGGTGTTTCCACTGCCAGAGACGGCAGTGATCATGGACCGCGCGGCGGTTTACGGGACGGGGCGGGTTCGGTGCGGAGCGAACCTGCTGCTGTATCCGGATGTGCATTTGGAGACGCAGGATGAAGCCGAGATTGTACTGGGCGACGGGGTTGTGATTTCGCGCGGGGTACACCTGGCGGCGATGAGCGGGATACGCATTGGAGATGGAACGATGATTGGGGAGTATGCGAGCGTGCGCGACTCCAACCATCTGCGAAAGCCGGGGCTGCCCATGCGTGAGGCCGGGCACCGGGCGATCGCGATTACGATTGGGCGGGAAGTGTGGATTGGCCGGGGCGTGGCGGTGCTCTCGGGCGTAACAATCGGCGACGGCGCGACGGTGGGCGCGAATGCCGTGGTGACGCACGATGTGCCTGCAGGTGCCACAGTGGCCGGTGTTCCGGCACGGCCCATTGCACCGCGATCGAACGATGTAGCGCCGGGACAGGAGATGGGCGATGTTTGATTTGCTGCGCGAAGACTGGCGGGCACATGGTCAGCGCTGGGATAGCCGTGGCTTCTGGACTATGATGGTGTACAGATTTGGCCGCTGGCGGTATGGGATTCGGTGGCGTGTGGTGCGGCTTCCGTTTTCCTTTGCGTACAAGCTGCTGAAGGTGATTGCCGAGATTCTTACGGGCATTGAGCTGCCTTGCGAGACCGCGGTTGGGCGGCGGCTGGTGATTGATCACTTTGGCGGGATCATTGTGAGCGGCGACGTGGTGCTGGGTGAAGATTGCATCCTGCGCCAGGGTGTGACCCTGGGGCTGCGGCATACGGGCCAGCGGGGGTCGCCAGTGATTGGCAACCGGGTGGATATTGGCGCGGGAGCGAAGGTGCTGGGGCCGGTGCGCATTGGAGATGACGTGGCGATTGGGGCCAATGCAGTGGTGCTTTCCGATGTTCCGGCGAACTCGATTGCGGTGGGCATTCCGGCGCGGATACGGCCGAGGAAAAAGCCACAGGCAGCAGGCGAAGCCTCCTTTGAAGTGGCGCTCGGAAATGAAGATGCCGGATAGCATCCTGAAACCAGCGGCGGAAAGCGTGGTTGCGGTAGTGATTGGCCGCAACGAGGGGGCGCGATTGCGACACTGCCTGGATTCGATTGCAAATGTGCACCCCGTTCCAGGTCTGGAATTGGTGGGACGAGTGTATGTGGACTCACAGTCGACGGACGCGAGCGCGGAGCGTGCGCGGGCGGCCGGCGCCGAGGTGATCTTGCTGAGCGGTGGCCAGATGACGGCGGCGCGGGGACGGAACACGGGTTGGCGGGCAGCGGAGCAAGCGAGTCGGCCGGAGTACATTCTGTTTCTGGACGGGGATACGATTTTGGATGCGGATTTCCTGGGCCACGCGAAAGCCGCTCTTGACCAAGATGCGGACGTGGCAGCGGTGTTTGGGCAGCGCCGTGAGATGGACCCTGGGCAATCGATCTACACTCGGGTGCTGGACTTAGATTGGGTGGTACCGGCGGGCGAGACAGTATTCTTCGGGGGCGATGTGCTGATTCGATGCTGTGCGCTGGCCGCTGCCGGGGGATTTGAGGATTCCCTGATTGCCGGTGAGGAGCCTGACCTCTGCCGGCGTTTGCGCGCACAGAGCTGGCGTATTCTGCGTATTGACGTTCCGATGACGCGGCACGACCTGGCGATCTACAGGTTCGGCCAGTACTGGAGACGCCTGATGCGGGCAGGCTACGCTTTTGCGCAGGTATCAGCGCGTTTCCGGTCAACGGGAGACCCGTTCTGGAGCGCAGAGGCGAAGCACAATCGGCGGCGGGGGCTTTTCTGGGGCGGAGCACTATTGCTGGCATTGCTGGCGACGCTGTTGCTGGCGCTTTTGCCGGCAGGGCTACTGGCGCGATCCGTGGCGGAACACCGCTGGGAGTTTGCGCCGCTACCGTTGGGTGCGATGTTAGGATTTCTGGCCCTGATGTCGGTACGCACTGCGTGGCGGTTCCGGTGGAAGTCCAGTTCCCTGCTTACGCTGGCACTGTATGGACTGCACTCGCATCTGCAGCAAGTTCCGGTTGCGCTGGGGCAATTGGCGTGGTGGCGCGACCAGCGCGCAGCACGGAATCGGGGCTTGTGGGAGTACAAGGACCTCGACTGAAGCTCAGCTGATGTGTAGTTCCTTGCGGAGCTGGTCTACTTCAGCCGAGACGCGGTAGAAGAGGTTTGCCGCATCTTCGTTCTGTGTTTCGACTTCGCGCATGGCGATGTAGCCAAGGTTGATTTTGGCGAGGTTCTGGTGGTCGACGGGCTGGCCGGAAACAAGCGCCATGAGGTAGAGAATCTGGTTGTGAATGGAGACAAATGGCGGATAGCCTGGCTCAGCCTTCTGCATGTTGTGGATGGCGATGAGCGCGGATTGGAAGAGGGTCATCCGTTCGGGATTGGTCATGCGCCTGCTCCTCCTGAGCCAGCACCGCCGGAGCCGCTTGGGGAAAAGTTGCCCTTGTTGCCAGGAAGGTTGAACATCTGCGTGGCTCCCCCTTTCGCGTGATACGGCGGAGTGCCCGGCACCCAGTCTACGTCAATTGGAGCGGCCGTGGACTTGAGCACCGGGGTCTTCTTGTTCACAGTAAAGGTATGGAGTTCGCGGGGCTGGGTGGTAACAAGGTAGAGGCCGAGCTCTTCCGGGGAGGAGTCGGCATCAAAGTAGCTTCCTGGACCGGAGCCTGGCTTGACCCACTGTTTTACCTGGTCGCCGGGCTCAAGATTGACGACCTCGGCGGGCATCGAGAAATCGATGCCGCGGAGGTGCTCCTTGATCCGCTGGTCGTCCCAGCCGGTCTGGGAGTAGAAGTCCTGGGCCTTTTTCATGCGGCCGACCGGAGTATCTGGGTAATTGGCCGCCTGACCGGCCCAGGGATCGGCGGAAGAAGTGATGCTCTTGCTGTAGGCGGAGGCGTTGGGGTTGATTGGATTGGCGACGCCGGCAACTACCAGTCCGGCAGCAATGGCCCCGGCACCACCGCCACCTGGGGAAGGCGAGCCGGTTTCTCCGATAATGCAGGTGGGCGAGCCGAGGATAATGACGCCGCCGTGGGCAGTAGGATCTCCGAGGCGCGCCGCTGGGAGGAAGTTGATCAAGACCCCGGTTGAGCCCATGATGATGACGTCTGGCGGACCAACACAGGTGGCCATGCTGGTGACGGTTGCTGCAGGCAGGAAGTCAATGAGCACAGTGGGCGCACCCGGAGGAAGAATGGGTCCGCCGACGTGCGGCACCAAGACCGTGACCATCGGGCAGGTATGCATATCGGTGACTCGCGCTGCTGGGGGCATGACTTGGCTCCTCCTTTCCGGGATGCTGATTCCCTGACGTTACGGCTGAGTTTGCTCCTCAGGCAAGATGCGCAGTCCCTTCAAGAACATCTCATAGCTGGGACGCACCTCACGTAATTGTGCTTCGGCCGTGGTGAATGTTACAATTCCGATCCAATTCCCTACCCTGACGTAAGTCTGTACGTGGAGGATGACTTCAGCGTTGGGAGGTGCGTGACGGACCATCAGCAGCTGGCTCTCTTCTGCGCCGGGAAATGCGCCCGGCTTTGGACCAGCGAGTTTGGCATGCTGAAAATGCCGCTGAATCATCTCCGTCTGCTTACCAATGTAGCTGGCGAGCTTATCGTTTTCAGGCAGCTTGTCCTCAGCCACACCAACACTGGCGGCAATCATTTGCAGGCTGGGAACCAACTGCTTGACGCCAAAGCCGGCTACCCATAGCCAGCCGGGTGGGAGCGCAGTAATTGCCCAGCGCCCCACGGATGGGAAATTCGCTGCCGCGTACTGTCCTTCCATCGCTGAACTCACCGGCTGACAATCCTTGTTTGCAATGTGGATTTTGACTAGTCTGCGTATCTGCCAATGGTCAATTCATCTTTCCGCCCTTGGTTCCGTCGTCGGCAACATCAGGATCCGTAGGTGGAGCAGGATCCGTAAGATTTCCTGGAGAACCGGCACCCGCGGCTCCACCGCTGTTGATCATGACCATTGGGCCTGAGATTGCGACGCCCATGGGGCCAATATTGATAAAGCCGCCGGCTGCTTTTAGCGTGAGCTCCATACCTGCCTCGATGACGATAGTCATGCCCGCCTTGACGTAGGCATCCATGCCTGCGTCGAGAGCGTAGTTCATGCCCACCTTTGCGGCGTGGTTCATGCCTACGTTGACAGAGAGGTTCTGGCCTATTTTTTCGGACTGGTTCATGCCGATGTTCAGGTCGGATTTGCCGCCGATCTTCTCCATTCGGTCGCCGGCGATCTGGCTGTGCTGTTTGCCGCCGATCTTTTCCAGCTGATCTCCGACGACGGAAAGGGAGTCTTTGCCGCCGACGTAGCGACGCTGGTCGTTTTCAACCCGGAGATCCATGTCTTGCTCCGCGTTGAGGAAGATCTGTTCACTGCCCTTCTTGTCTTCAAAACGGAGTTCGTTGGCGTTAGCCTGGCCACCGCGCATGGTACTGCGCGTGTAGATGCCGGAGCGCGTGCTCATGTCGGGCAGTGCATACTTCGGGGTGTTGTCGCTGTTGTAAACGGAGCCGACTACGATGGGGCAGTCGGGGTCTCCGTCAATAAACTGGACAACAACTTCATCACCGCCGCGTGGCCAGAAGAAGAATCCCCAACCGCTGCCGGCCCACGGCTGGGCGACACGGACCCAGGTGTTATCGACGGTGTTCGGTTCGCGCAACCTGTCCCAGAAGAACTGGATGCAAACGCGACCGAGTTTATCGATGGCCTGCTCTTCCCCGCCGGGGACAACAACCTTGGCGGTCTGCGGGCCGCAGATCATAGGCTTGGGGGTGACGGCCGACGGCTTGAAGACGATGGTGGAATTGATGGCCTTGAACTGGTTGCTGTAACCCACGCTGGCCGTAGCAGTAGCGCGATACGAGGGCACCTGATCGGCATGATGCGCCACTTCCGTGAGAAGGTACTTGCAGTTCCAGCCGCTGATGGGATGATTGGTTACGGTGAACGTGTAGCCGCTGCAAAAGGTGCGTGCGTTTGAGTTGCCGTGATAGATTTCCGCGTGAGCGTCGCTGGCTTGCCCCTCTGCGGTGAGGAGTGCCTTGCCGAGGTCGTTCTTCGACTGGTCACTGTCCGTTTTCTTGGCATAGCCCTGCTCACCGGATGGCCAACTGTAGCGCTCATAGGCGTTCTTGCCGAATGGGGATGCGCTGTTGAGCGGGCCCTGCTTGCGCGGCGCAGTGGAGTAAGCGCGGAAATCGTAGTCCCAGAGTGTGTGCTTGCCCGTGACCATGGTGGCCACAGAGGTTAGCTCGGAAATGGATGAGCCATAGCCGCCCTCGGCGCCGCCCGACTGCTGCGCGTACTTGATGTTCGAGGAGATTGGGCAGTCGGGATAGATGTCTCGCGAGTCGCCGAGAAAGATCTGATTGTCACTGTCGGTATGCTCGAACCAGTAGAAGATTCCGGCCTGCTCCATCAAGCGCGAGATAAAGTTGAAGTCGGTCTCGTCGTACTGTGTGCAGTAGTCGAGGGTGGGATAAGTACCAGAGGTCTTGTCGGTCATCTGGAGCCCGTAGTCGGAAATCACGGCTTTGATGATCTCCACGACGGATTTGTCCTGGAAGACGCGGCAGTTTGTGGAAAGAGTAAGCTGCCACAGGGAGGGAACGATGCGGGCCGTATAGTTATTGAACTCGTCATCGCCGAGGCCCTGCTCGAAGGAAGCGACGAGGCCGTTGAAGTAACGCGACCCCGCCGCATCATTGAGGTCGACGGCAATCGTGACTTTTGTTCCGACGATGCTCTTGGGGTCGATTTCCGAATCCAGAATGGCCAGGAGTTCGGCATGGAACTCAAAGAGACGCGACACTCCTTCTATGCCTGAAAATGACTCCAGCAGAAGGACATCCTTGCCGGCCGAGCTGGTGAATTGCATCATGCGATCGGATTGTTTGAATTGTGGCATGGTGTTACCAATCCTTGTTACCTTTGTTGCGTTGATGGAAACGACTTTACCACTCGTAGGTCAATGAGCCATCGGCGACCGCAATGGTGACTTTTTCAACCGGCACATCTTCGGAGATGCGCGAGAGAATCTGCCGCGAGATCTCGGGGAGCATGGTGTTCGACAGAATATTGTCTACGTTTCGTGCGCCACTTTCCACCTCAGTGCATCGTGCGGCCACGTCATTGAGCAGCGCATCGTCGTAGGTCATCGTGATCTTGTGGGTCTCAAGGAGGCGGCGCTGAATCTTCCCGAGCTTGAGACGGATAATTTGCTTGAGGGCTTCGTCGCGCACCGGGAAGTAGGGCACGATGAGCAAGCGTCCGAGGAAAGCGGGTTTGAAGATTTTATTCAACTCCGGCTTCATCGCAGAAAGCAATCCGTCGGGGCTGGGCATGGTTTCCGGATCCGCGGTGAGCTTCATAAGCGTGTCCGTCGCCGCGTTGCTTGTGAGGATGATAATGGTGTTGCGGAAGTCGATTTCGCGGCCTTCGCCATCTTCCATTTTGCCCTTGTCAAAGACCTGGAAAAAGAGCTCAAGTACATCTGGATGCGCCTTTTCGACCTCATCGAGCAAGACGACAGAATAAGGCCGGCGACGGACAGCTTCGGTCAATACGCCGCCCTCGCCATAACCGACATATCCCGGAGGCGCGCCCTTGAGCGTCGAGACTGTGTGCGATTCCTGAAACTCGGACATATTGATGGTGATCATGTTGCGTTCGCCGCCGTAGAGGAGGTCGGCGAGCGCTATGGCTGTCTCGGTTTTTCCTACGCCGCTCGGACCAACGAGCAGGAAAACGCCGACTGGCTTGATGGGATCGTCGAGGCCAGCGCGCGAGGTGGTGATGCGCTGCGTAATGAGGCGCTGTGCGTGGTCCTGACCGATGACACGTTTGGTGAGGTGCGACTCGAGATTCAGGACCGTTTCGATCTCGTCCTTCATCATTTTTCCGAGAGGAATGCCGGTCCAGGCAGAGATGACTTCGCCCACGATCTGCGCGTCAACGGAGATCTGCATGAGGCCGCGGTCACCCTGCACGAGAGCCAGTTCAGCCTTGAGTGTGTTGAGCTCTTTCAGCAGCCCTTCCTTGTCGGCTTCGACGGTGCCTTCGACGGGCGGGGCTTCGAGCTTTGTGTGGAGTTCGCGAATCTTGCTGACGAGACCCTTTTCCTTTTCCCAGCGAGCGGTGAGATCAGCAAGCGTGGTCTGCTCTGTGGCGATCTTGGCAGCTATTTCTTCGAGGCGCTCGGCGTGGTCGCTGCCGATGACGGTCTCGCGGCCGAGGACGCGCTTCTGCACTTCGAGCGAGTCAATGCGGCGCTGTGCGTCTTCGACGGCGGGCGGGGTTGACTCCTGGCCAAGGGACAGCCGCGCGCAAGCGGTGTCGAGCACGCTGACCGCCTTATCCGGGAGCTGGCGTCCAGCGATGTAGCGATGGGAGAGCTTGACGGTGGCCGTGACGGCCTCATCGAGGATGCGCAGCTTGTGGTGCTTTTCGAGCGATGCCACGATGCCGCGCAGCATGGTGCAGGCTACGTCCTCGGTGGGCTCTTCAACCTTGACGACCTGGAAGCGACGGGCCAGAGCTGGATCCTTCTCGAAGTACTTCTTGTATTCGGACCAGGTGGTGGCAGCGATGGTGCGCAATTCACCGCGGGCGAGGGCGGGCTTGAGGAGATTTGCCGCATCGTTTTGCCCGGCTGCTCCGCCAGCACCAATCATGGTGTGCGCTTCGTCGATGAAGAGGATGATCTTTTCAGTGGAAGACTTGATTTCGTTGATGAGCCCCTTCAGACGGTTTTCAAATTCGCCTTTGACGCCGGCGCCCGCCTGGAGCAGCGCGAGGTCGAGCGAGTGTAGGTGGACGTTCTTGAGGGCCTCCGGTACATCACCACTGACAATGCGGTTCGCGAAGCCCTCGACGACCGCGGTCTTGCCCACGCCGGCCTCACCGGTGAGGATGGGGTTGTTCTGGCGCCGGCGCATGAGAATGTCAATCATCTGGCGAACTTCGTGATCTCTGCCGAGGATGGGATCGATCTTGCCTGCCTTGGCATCGGCGGTCATATTGACGGTGTATTGGTCGAGATGGGGTGTCTTACCGCTGCCTTTGGCAGGTGCGCCTGGCTCCGCGGATGTGGCTGCCGCTCCGGGTCCAGACTTCAGCGCAGCCTGCACCTCGCGAGACTTCTCCACGATGGTGTAGAAGTCGGCACGCAAACCAGCGAGCTGTATCTGCTGGAGTTCGCGGCTAATATCACGGATGACGCGTGCCAGATCGTCATCACTTAGCAGAGCAAGGAGGACAAAGCCGGTGCGTACGCTCCCCGCATCATAGTCTATGCTCCCGATGGACCATGCCTGGGAGAGCATCTTGACAACTGCGGGGCTGAAAGCGGGCGAGCGTGCGTTTCCGGTCTTGAGACTGTCGAGGCTTCGCTCCAGTTCCCTTGTGAGGCGTGAGCGGTCAACGCCGTATTGTTTCAGAATGCAGGCGAGGTCGTTGTCGGTGGAATCGAGAGCCTTGAGGAGGAAGTGCTCAATCTCAATGTCATAGTGAGTTCGGGAAAGGCAAAGACCGGCCGCTCCTTCCAAGGCACTGCGCGTCGTGTCATTCAGTTTTGCAATTAATGATTTCAGGTTCGTGGCCATGATTTCTCCTTGTCTCTGATTCGTATCTGACTTCGCTCTGAGCAAATCTTTGCAGCAGGGGAGGCAACATTTGGGAGGTGATCTGATCCCTACTCGATCAGGTAAGTCGCGTCCGCCGGGTTTCGAGCCAGCGGACGGGTCTTCAACCAACTGACGTAGCCAAGTTGGGGTTGCATCTGTCCGGAACTTCCCAGTTCACAGTCCGGCGCATCGCGGCAATCCAGAACTAGCTGAACCTCCGCCTCACAATTTCCGTTTGAAAAGAATCGAAACCATGACTCAAGCTCTCGGCTGGCCTTCTGGCCGGGCAGAAACTGCAAGTACCTGTGGAAACGCATGGGGCCAAGGGAAATGCGAATCCTGCCATGCATATCCAGCACCTCTTCGCCGGCGACCACTCCAACCCCGAGTTGTTCGCTGGGCCCACCCGATAATGTAAATTGCGTCCGATTCTCCATGGGCAACTGGCGCCAGGTTCCAATGAACTGGTCAATTGCGACAGGAACCTCGAAGTAGCTCTCGAGCAAGCGTTGCAAAGCATCGGCGGAACGGGCCTGCCTTCCCAGGAGACCGATGTAGTGCATGAGAGCCGTTTCGGGCAGTTCGAGGGAATCGCGAAGGCCTTTTTCGCCAAGGCCGAGCAGATCGAAGAGGCGCGGGGCAACGGAATCTTCGCTGCCACGTTCACAGCCGATGAAGAAGCGGTACTTCTCCCAACCGCGATAAAAGAAGGAGATGAGGCGATGGTTGAAGATATCGAGAAACTCCACCATAGCCATATTCTTGTCGCGCATCAGGCTGAGCAAGTGCTCGGTGTATGGATGGGGCAGGACAGAGACCGCGCAGCAAATACCCATGAACTGCACGGTCATCTGGTACTGTCCGCCGGATGTGCGGCGAATGGAATTAATCTGGTTCGGCGGAAAGTTCAGGGTTGGCAAGGAGGCGAAACGGATTGCCTCACCTGCCGGGCTGACGAAATAACCAACTGGTTTGCGATTGGCCTGCAAACGCTGCATCATCCGAACGGCCTGAAAGAAACGCACGCGGAACGGCTCATCCTCCAACAACTTGCGGAAGTGGAGCAACTGCGGCGGAGCTTCGTCTGCTCGAGCGCTGTCTACAGCAGCACTTGCGAGCCGGCTCTCGGTGGCCATGTTCCCAGAACCTCCTTTCGTTGATTGGTGCGTACTTCGAGCTTTGTGAAGCTGTTCATAGTTGCATAACCGGCCAGGAACCGGTCGAGGACCGAAGCGAAGAGGTAGGCTCCGCCGCCGGCGAATTGCTGTTCATCGAATTCGAGGGAAACAAGAGTCCCACGTGCTGAGACGAGTCCATACTGTGACTCGACCATCGCGAAGTGCGGGCGACAGGACAACTTCTGCAGCGCGCCGACCTGATTCTCAGAGGCCACAGATCCGTTGAAATCATGCAGGCGCAGAATCTCCTGCAATGCGCCACGACCACTCTCAGTCAAGGAGAGATAATTCAACGAAAGCTGGGAGATGAGACGCCAAAGCATGCCCTTGCCACCTGGAGGTTCGAGGCTTGGCGTGGGCCGTCGCAAGGCGACCACAGTTTTTGCCGCAGACTGGCCAACTGCATCAAAATCTCCGGCTCCATTGCCGAAAGTGAGCCGCGAAGGGAGGTCGAAGTTGGTGCACAAAGTCATCACGGTAAGGACATCGGCATCGGGGTGGGCGATCTGGCCCTGCTGATCGACGACCGATATAAATAGAGCCGACGGCTCGCGCTCTCCGAGGGGGTTGTGCTTGCGCGTAACTGACCAATAAGCGCGGCCCTTTTCTTCGCGGGACTGATAGCGGTAGGCGTACAGGGGCTCCAGTGTAACGGTCTGGCGCAGCTTGGGGTTGGCGGCAACCACATCTTCGACGCTGTAGATTTCCAACATCGCCTGGTTGCGATTGTCCGGAATCACTCGATAGTCATGGCGCGTCTGGTTCAGCAGAATTGGTTCGGCAGTCTGCTGGAAGAGATTGATGACCGGCGTGCAACTCAACCGGAAGGTACGTGCGCTGACCCCGAGTTCAAGTATCTGCTGACGATCTGCCTTCTCAAATCGCGAAAAGAGAAAGACAATCTCCGCCTCGCTGCCAAAATCGCCCTGAGCGAGTGCCTGCAATCCTGAAAGTTCAAAAAAGAGGAACTTTTCGGGAAAGGAAAAATACTCTTGGAGCAGAATGTGGCCAGACTGTGAACGGCGGTCGGACGGCAGTACACATTCGTCAGGCTCCAACCCAACCATGCGGATGCTTTCGCGGCCGAGGAAGATGACCCGCGAGTGATCGGCAGGATCCCGGAGTTGGACCTCAATGCAATTGGAAGAGATCATCTCGTAGAGGTTGTAGACAACGCTCGCATCCCCTGAGAGGTGAAAGCGCAGCTTCTCCAGGTTCAGCCCGGCAAGGGTGACATCCGGGAAGCATTTGAGCTTGAGGCGTGCTCCGGCATATGCTTGCGTCGCAGTGCTGGCAATCGCCGGCCAGTGCATCATCTCTGGCTTGCGCCACTCCGCTTCCACTACGGAGAGTGGCCAGAGCTCCACATCATAGGAGCTGCGAAAGCGGCATGCCATCCCCTCAACGGTTCCTTTTGTCACCATCACGGTGCCACGAGGAATCTTCGCTCCCGCAGTCTTCTTGCCCTGGGACTGATCCTGCTGCACCTCGATGACCGTCATGGCTGGAGTGGGCCGCAGGTACCCGGGGAAGACAAGATTCAACAGCCCCTCATTCAACTCGGGGAAATCATCGTCAATCCGGAGATGAACGCGCGCGGCGATGAACGCGAAGCTCTCGATGAGACGCTCGACGTGGGGATCTTCACAGCTGTCCGGATCGAGTAGGAGACGGCCGGCCACGCGCGGATACTTGTGCGCAAACTCCGCGCCCATCTGACGAAGATAGGTGAGTTCACGCTCGTAGTATTCCAGAAGCTCTTCGCGCATTGCCTATTTCACCTCATACTCGCCGTTGAGCAACTCCAACACTGTGTCGAACTGAATGTCTTCCATGATGGACTCAAACTCAATTCGTCCCTCCACATGGAAGCGGAGACTGCGGCTTAGAACATCTGTGCGCACAAGAAATACCTTTGGGTCGCTGATTCTTGGCTCGAATATCCGAATCGTCTTCAGCATGGAGGCCAGCAGTGCGTTGTGATCCCGTCCCGCTGAGCCCTGAAAAACGTTCAAATCGGGCAGGCCGTAGTTGATGACGGACACAGACGCCTGCTCATACTCATCGATGATCGGAATGTACGGTTTGCGAGTATTCAAGAGCCACTCCACATCGCGCTTGATCGACTCCCGCAACATCCGCATGGAAGCTTCACGCTTGGACGGCCATTCCTCCTGGTCGGAAAGCCGGTCGAGCAGCGACTGCGTAATCAGCGTTTCAGTCTTGCTTCGCGCCATAGCTTCCTCGCCCCGTCAATTGCGTACGGCGCCGCTTCAGCGCCGTACCGTAAAAGCCGCCTGGGGATCCAGCCGGCAGATTTTCGTAAACAAGGCATCCCGATCCTGCTGTGACTCACCGCGGCTCTCCATGCAACGGAGCAACATGGTCATTGGCTTAACCAGCAACTCATCTCTCTCCCAAAGAGCGAGGTTGCGCGAGTCAATCTCTGCGTTAAGCTCCGAGAGGATTGGATAAGCAATATCTTCCCGGTTGCTGGCGAGGCAGAGTTGCGCGACTTCAATGCGGCGTTGAAAGCGCTCGCGCCCACTGGACTGGCGGTTGGCTTCGCGCACCATCATCGTGATTGCTTCTTCGGGCCGGCCACTTTCCTGCAGTTCGCAGGCAACTTCGTATACGGTTCGCTCCGGCGGTGAGTCAGTTCCCTGCCGTCCACTGGGTGCATCGCGATAAATGATGACGGGGTCGGGTGCGGGCGCTGCGACAACGGGCTCTGGAGGTGGAGGCAGTATTTCGGCATCGATCCATCGCTGCGTCTCCTGATTCCCTACTGGAGTGTCGTCGTCTAAATTCCACGTGCGCATCTCCGGAATGTCCTGGAGGATGCCGCGGAGCGTGGTTACAATGGCCTGAGCCAACTCGCTGTAACCGCTCTCCTGAGCTGCGCGCCATGTGTACCGATGGAGATCGAGCCAGGTGCGGCCGTAAGGCTCGCCGAGCATTGCGATGGACTCCCGAAGCAATTCGGTCCACTCTCCCTGATTGGCAACGCGTACCAGCTTCTGGCGAACCTCTGTCGGTGGTCCAACGGCCAGTTCATATCCTCCAGACGGCTGCAAACGTGTTTCCGCAAAGCGCAGTCCAGAGCAGATCAGGTAGGGTGCCGGGGAGTTCTGGAATTCCTTGAATATCTGTTCGGCGGCATGGACAACCATCTGCTGCGGAGTGAGGTCTTTCGGCGCAGCGGGGCGCCCTCTTGGTGCAGCGGGATGCACAACTTCCTGCAATGTGGCCTCTTCGGCGGCAGGTTCCAGCGCGTATTCCGGTTCTGGCTCCGGTTCCGGCTCGTCGACGATCGGATCGGGCTCAAGAGTCCGTTTTTCGTTCAGGAACGACCGGACCAGCGGAGCCACTTCATCGAGGGATTTACGAAGCTTCCCCATGCTGGGATAGTCGGAGCCGTACTTTTCCTCCTGAAAAGGCTCGATCTCCTCCAACTCCACGACGGCAGCTTCCAATGCCTTATTCAGTGCCGCATAAAAGCTCTTGGGAGTGGATTGAAATGCGGTGTCGAAGTCCTCTGCCGTCAGCTTGCCGTGCTGCAGAGCATATTGGCGTGCCTCAGCCTTCGCTGAGCCATACTCCGCTTCGCTTTCGTAACCAACCGCGCGGGCGTCGAGATAGTCGATGAGCGAATAGCCATTGCGCGCGATCGGTGCCTGACGCAGGGCTGCGCCCAAACGGTTCGCCGCGCCTTCAATTGCGACGAGGCGCAACTCAAGGTTTCCATCTTCTTCGATTTCCGGATAAAGCGTCTCCCAGAAATTCTCTTGGAGCTTATGCAGCAGGGCTATGCCCCCAGGCAAGACCTCTATACCCTCGCGTTTGAATTGCGATTCTATCAGCCAGGCCGCCAGTCTCAGGTCCTTGGTGCGTTTGCTCAGGGCATCGCCGGCCAATTTGATGACCGTGACATGATCTGCCTTTTTCGGCGCACGACCGGTGTCGGCAATCGGGCCTGTATCTACCTCCTCGGTGCGAGCCTCTTTGATCTGGTCGAAGAGCTTGTCGTGATACAGATTTACGCCAGAGGGGTTTTCTCCAGCGATTGGATCCAGCAGATCATCACGCAGTGGCATCGTCGGCTCCTTCCGACGCAGGCGTCCACTCGATCTCGCGCAGATCCAGCAGAGGAATCTCCTTGCCGTCGATCAGCATCAGCTTTGGGCCGAACGGGATTTCTCCATAGGTATCGTCGTGCTGCCAGACACTCTCACGCCCAAGGCGCACCAACTCGGAGGGATGTTCGCAGGACAATGGACAGATTGCGGGCAGCAGAACCTCTCCCAAATCCTGGAGTCGAAAAGCTGGACTCGCCTCAACTTGTGCTGTAGCCCACATCAGATCCCTCAAACTTTTGGGAGCCGTGATGGTGAGACGACGCATGTACTTGATTGGAATCCAAGTGTAGCTTCCGGCAATGAAAACCTCAAGATTTGGGCCTATACGGGAGTCGGCATCTTCAAAGTCGGCAAACGCAACACCGCCCGACCTCCCCGGGGAAGCTGGGGCATCCGGTTGCTGAGCGGGAAATCCCCTGGTGCGAAACATCTCCTGCCGGGTACGTTCGGCATGAAGCGCGCTGACATACAACATTGCCCCGCCAGCCGCAAGACCACCCGCGCCGGACAGAACATCCAAATGCTTCTCAGCCCGGCCCAATTCGCCGGCAAACAACAGAAGTTCGAACAAGAAAGTTCGGCGCTTGGCGTCGAGTGGATTGTTTTTCAACTCGTCGCCAAGCGCCTTGATTGCGGCGCTCAGCTCCCCTGCGCGGTAGAGCTCCAGTGGGGTCATTGTTCCTCTACGAGGCCTTGTTCGCCTTCAGATCGTACGTGACGGCGCCGGTGGTGGTCAGGATGCCCTGCTCATTCTGCGCGCTGTATTCGATTTTGATCTCGTTGTAACTGAACGAAACACTCTCACTGGGGATCTCGCTTGAAGCAGAGAGCTGTTGTGAGGTGACGAACAGTTCCTTGAAATCAATCTTCAAAAAAGGCTTGCCGTCGGAACCAGCCTTTACAGCGACAACGTTGCCGGTCTTGATGTGAGTTCCCTTGACCAGAGCCTGAAAGATTTTAGGGCTGGCCTTGTCGAGGTACTTCATGATGCTGAAGTCAGATAGACTTACCTTCCCAGCACCAGAGCCACCGGTTCCGGCAACGGAGGTTGTCTGCGAGCCACCCCATGAGAAGGAAAGCAGCTGAATCTGGTTTTTCTGCTTTTCGTCGGCAGATTCACCGTCGATGCCATCAAGTTTCAAAAAGAAGTCAACAGCCATTGTCTTGTTCCTCTCCTGTGAACCGCGTTCGAGCGGGTTAGATGATTAACGGAAATCCAGGTCAGGCCAATTCCACTTGCGACGTAACTGCTACTTAGCAGGAGCGGGCAGGTCTGCGACGAGCCGCAGCGAAACGGTGAGTTGATCCAGTTGAAAATGGGGCTTCAGGTATGCCACGGCGCGCAGTGCCCCTGCATTTCCAGGCACTTCCACGACCTCAATTCTGGCCTCCCGCAGAGGCCGTTCACTCTTGGCCGCGGGTGAGGCATTGTCGTCGGCAATCACGTAGTTTGCGATCCACTGGTTGAGGAACAATTCTGCTTGCGATCGGCTCATGGTGCTTCCCAACTTGTCACGCATCATCGCTTTCAGATAATGAGCGAACCGGGACATGGCCAGGATGTAGGGCAATTGCGCAGAGAGCTTGGCGTTTGCGTTAGCTTCCGGCTTATCATAGGTCTTCGGTTTGTTGGCCGTTTGCACGCTGAAAAACGCAGCATAGTCAGTTCCCTTGCAATGGACAAGCGGCACAAACCCCTGATCTGCAAGCTCTTTCTCGCGGCGGTCTGTAATGGCCACTTCGGTGGGACACTTGAGGGCAACATCGCCCTCATCGGTGCGGAAGTTATGCACCGCGAGGCCATCCACAAGGCCGCCATTTTCGACACCGCGAATGGATGCGCACCAACCGAATTTGGCGAAGGAGTTGGTCAGCCTTGCCCCAAGGGCAAAGGCGGCATTCCCCCACAGGTATTTGCTGTGATCGCGTCCATCCACATCCTCTTGGTAATCGAACGCCTCGATCTGGCGACCATCCCTACCGTAGGGTTCACGCATCAGAACATGCGGCAGCGTCAGAGCGACGTAGCGCGAATCATCGGACTGGCGGAAGGACTTCCACTTGGCATATTCGGTGCTGTCGAAGACCTTCGACATGTCGCGCACGCCGCCGAGTTGCGTGTAGCTCGTCAAGTTCATCAACTCGGGGCCAGCTGCAGTGAGGAACGGTGCATGTGCGGCCGAAGCCACTTGTGAGACGCGCTCCAACAGTTCCATGTCCTCCGGTCCGCGGCCAAACTCGTAATCGCCAACAAGTGCGCCAAAGGGAGCGCCGCCGAAGACGCCGAACTCCTCCTCGTAGACCTTCTTGAACAGCGCGCTCTGATCAAATTCCGGTGCCCGTTGCAAATCGCGAAGAAGATCGCGCTTGGATACATTGAGCAGCTTGATTTTCAAGTTGTCGCTGGTTTCACTCTGGTCCATGAGGTACTTGATACCGCGCCATGTGCCTTCCAGCTTCTGGAAGGAGGGATGGTGGAGCACTTCATTCAACTGGAGCGATATCAAGCGATCAATCTCTGCAATGCGGGAGGCAATCGTAACCTCGGCATCCCTGGTTAGGGACATTTGCCCCTGCAGAACCTGCTGGATGAACTCCTTGACCAGGCCCTTGCCACGTTCCTGAGCAACTTTGTCACTGCCAAAGCGGCCTTCCGCGACAATCTGGTCGAGCAGCGAGCTCTCACCTGTCGTGGTTTCCGTTGCATTTGCCTGTGCGAGCACATCTCCCTGACTACTCATTGGCATTCTCCTTGGAGGTGATACCGAGTTCTTTGCGCAACTTGTCCTTGGCTTCGGTGCTCGATACTGCGCTGAAGAGAATCTCGTCCAGATCCTGGTTTCCCTGCAGACTTCCGCGCAAGTCTGAGAGCCTGGTACGGAGATCCAGTAGCTCTTTCATGGGCTTGACTTGTTCAGCCACGCGTTCGGGAGAAAAATCCTGCATCTCTTCAAAATGAAGATCGACCTTCACCTGACCCGCATTTGGGTCATCGGAGAGCTTGTTGTCCACCGAGTAGCTCAGGTGGGGAGCCATGCCTTTGAGGACTGTATCAAAGTTATCCGGATTGATCTCAACAAATTTCCGGTCTCTCAAGGCAGCCAGTGGTTTTTCGGGTTGACCAGTGAGATCGCCCAATACACCCATAACAAAGGGTAACTCTTTCATTTCAATCGCATTACCCACTTCGACATCATAGGTAATCTGAACCCGCGGCGAACGGACGCGGTCGAGTTTATGCTGTGTGCTTTCCCTAGCCATGATTCCTCATTGGAGCGATGGAAATCGCAAAACAACTAAATCACAAAAGCTTTGGCGTGTCCACAACTTATTTCCGCCTACATAAAGCCTAGTCAATGACTCCAAATTTAGGAGTCTTCAGGACAAATCAGAGGCTGGGAGGCAGACGCCGGGTCGCGGATGGCTCACGACCCATCTCGACTGCCCCCAAGACCGAGCGCAGTGTTGGGCGGAGCGAGAACCCAAGAGGCGAAGCGGCAGGTGGCACAAAAGCAGGTATACTTCTCTTCAGTTGCTGAGCCCCCTACCCACGAAGCAATCGGCAAGCTACAATCGGCACCCAGAGGATCGAGTTCGCATGAGACAACTCCAGCCAGTCATCTGGTCCAAAGGTACGTTTCTTTCGCCGCAGCACTTGCAGGCGCAGGAGCGGTTTGTGGAGGACAGCGCGCGGTTCTACATCGATACGCTCAACTCCGTGGCCTGGGGATTTCTGTCGTTGCAGGTTGACGCGAGAGCGCTTTCGGAGGGAACATTTGCCATCACGCATGCCACTGGAGTCTTTCCTGATGCGCTGGCGATTGAGGTTCCAGCGTCGGATCCGCCGCCGGCCGGCCGAGTCCTGGCCGACTGCTTTCGCGACCAACGGCAAAGCTGCATCTTCTACCTGGCCATTCCCCAGTATTTGCATGGCGGCGTCAACGTCTCGCTGGGCAAGTCGCGGGTGAGCACGCGGTTCCTTTCCCATATGCAGATGGTGCGGGACGAAAACAACGGGAGCGTGGAAAAGCCGGTTCAGGTAGCGCGCAAGAATCTGCAGATTCTAGCCGAGGGCGACAACCTGGAGGGCGCGGTAGTTTTGGGTTGTGCGAGGATATTGCGTAGCCAGACTGGGGCGTTTCAACTGGATCCGGCCTACGTGCCGCCGATGCTGGACATCCACGGCAATCTGACGCTGAAGCGCATTCTGAGCGGGATTGTTGAGCTCCTGGTGACCCGAGGGAACCAACTCTCCTCGACACGCCGGCAGAAAAACCAGTCGCTGGCCGACTTTTCTGCCTCCGATGTCGCCAATTTCTGGTTACTGTACACCATTAACACCTATCTTCCAGGGCTACGGCATCTGCTTAACTCCACCCGAGTGACTGCGGAGAAGTTGTTCCAGGAGATGAGCGACCTGGCCGGCGCGCTTACTTCGTTCTCCAACAAGATTGACCCACGGGACTTGCCGGTTTATGAGCACGGGAATCTGGGAGTCTGTTTTGCAGAGTTGGACCGCTTGATCCGGCTGATGCTGGAGACTGTAGTCCCCACGAACTTCGTCTCATTGCCGCTGAAGCTGGTGCGGGATGCGATCTATGCGACCTCGATCGACAAGGATGCGTATTTCGAGGGATCACGCTTCTACCTTGCGGTCTCCGCCGATATTCAGGATGCGGACGTGATCGACCGATCGCCGAAGTACATGAAGGTCTGCTCTGCGACGCAGATGGAGACGCTGGTGCGCAATGCTCTGCCCGGCCTGAGACTGCAATACCTGGCCACTCCCCCACGTGCGCTCCCGGTAAAGCTGCGTTACCACTATTTCGCGATCGAGCAGAGCGGGCCGATCTGGGACTCGATTCGCCGGGCGCGCAATTTTGCGGTGTACTCGCCGTCGGAGATCCTCAATCCCCAGCTGGAGTTGGCCATATTACTGGCTGAGCCTGCCTGAGCAGCGCACTTGTATGGCGCGGGCCTTTGGCCTTGAAGTCACCGTGGCGCGGCCCAGGTTTTCATCCTCGTCTTTGCCGGAAAAGGGGGGGGTGGGGTGTTTTTTGCAAAAACTTCCTCCTATGTTGTTGATGGACTTGATGTTAGGGGTTGGTTACCAGGTGCTTTTTGTGCGCTTTTGTGCGCTTTTATTGCATTTTATCTGCGTTCGGCGCGGGCAGCGCTCGGTGGAGGCCGGGACGATTTTTCGGATGTCTTCTTCCGTGGAATGGACCCTCTGGCGACTTCTTTGATTGTGCGCTTTCGGGGAATAATTATCGGCAGAGTTGGCCCATTTTTTTTGCGCTCATGGTGGTTTGTTTTGTTGGGTCTTGAGATGGCACGGAAAATTGAGGGCTTGACAAGCCCTATCAAAACAAACCAACGACGAACTGCGCGGGACATTCCACCAGCGACATGGGCTCCTTTTCCGTGAGCCTCCGGCGGGCGATTAATGCTTCATGGTGAAAACGAGAGCGACGATCACCACGACGAGAACAAAGATGACCATAATCAGGATCAGCGGGAGCATTTGCGGGCCACCGGCAGGTTTGGGAGGCACCACCTGGGGCGGAGCCGGCATCGGTGGAGGCTGCGGGATGTGCGGCATGGGCGCCTGGAAGGCTGCCGGTTGCGGTGGAAAAGGGTGCATTCCACCACCCGGGGCGCCGGGCTGCATTCCGCCGGGTGCCTGGGCATAGGGCTGGGGCGTCTGAGGGATGTGGGGCATGTGGGGCGGCTGGAAGCCGGGCATGGCGGGGAAGCCTGATGGTGCTGGCGCGGGAGGCGGAGGGGCCTGTGGAGCCGGCTGAGGGCCACCTTGGAGTGAGAGCTCGCGCAGCCGTGATGCGTCCAGGATGCGCGTGACCTCGCTTGGGCCCTGACTGACGGGAGCCCTGGGCGGAGGGGTTGGAGGATAACCTGACGGTGCGCCAGAGGCCGCAGCTGCCATGGGCTGATATGGGGCCGGAGGCGGTGCAGCCGGCGAAGGCGGAGGGACGGGTGTGGAGGAAAGTTGACTGAATGTCTGGGTGAAGATTCCCGGACCCGCCGCTGGAGTGGGCGGCTCGGCTGGACGCATGGGTTCAACGGCCCGGGCAGGGGCCTCGGCGGGAGCATCGAGGGTGCGCAGGAGCTGTGTAAGTCCGCCGCCGATAGGCGCCGGTGGCTCGGCCTTTTGCGCTCCGGGGACGGCAGCCATGCCCGGAGCCTGAGATTGTTGGACCGGTGGTGGCCATGCCTCAGCAGCCGCCGGAGAGAACCCCTGGCTTGGAGGGGGAACTCCGTAGCCCTGGGACGGGCGGGGGGGCGGCTGCGGCGAGGTACCGATCAGGCTTGTAAATGAGGGTTCTTTGGGAGATGCAAGCGGCTCAGGCGCATTGTAGGAAGCAGCCGGGGGCGCGTAGGCCGGTGGGGTACTGGCCGCCTTGGTGGGTTCCAGTACCTGCATAAGCTGGGTGAAGGATCCGGGACCGGGAGCAGCGGGCGGGGGAGTGGGGGCAGGCTGAAGGGCAGAGATGACGGGTTCGGCCCGGAAAACCGGGGCGGCGCCGAAACTTCCGCCTGCAGGCTGAGATCCACCGAAGACGGAAGCTGCGGGGTTAGCCGTTGGAACTGGCTGAGAAAAGGAGTCGCTGCGTGGGGCAGTCTCGGCTGGATCGAAGGTCCTGAGCAGCGAGGTGAATCCACCCGCCGCAGAAGCGGGCGCAGCTGGGGGAACTGGCGCGGTGGGAACGGGTTGTGGCGCAAGCGGAGCGGCGCTGGCAAAGCTGGCTGGTGGCGGATAGGCAGGAGTTGGTGACGGCGCCACGCTAGATGCGGGGTCCAGAGTGCGAAGCAGTTGGGTAAAGCCGCCGGCAGCTGGCGGGGCGGCGGCAGGGGGAGCCGGTACCTGGGGAGCTGCCGCACCGGCTGGCTGCTCGCGCAATACCTGCCGCAAGCGCGCATCCTCGCGCATCATTTCGCCGGTATCGAACTTGACGGAGTGAATGATCGGCTCCGCAGTGGGCGGTACCGACGGGCTGGGCGCGGGAGGTGACGATGCGGGAAGAGCACCGACAGGGCCGCTGGCTCCAGTGACCAGGTTGAAAGCTCCCGTAGCACCGAGATCTTCTTCCTTGCTTTTGCCTTCAAATGGATTGTTGCTACCAGATGCTCCACCATCAACCATGGCGCCTGACTCCTCAGTTCTTTCCTGCTGTCAATGTTTTACAGGATAAGTATGTGCTTTCGCTGCGCTTCGTGAGTATCATAAATTTGTTTTCCGAGAGATGACGACTGTAATTTACAATTGCAGCGAATTTCCGAGACTCGGTTCCACGGCAAGATTCAACCCAAGCTTTCCATGAAACGCTGAGTGTTTGCTCTGAGAGACCTCCACACGCACTCCGGCCTTTCCGGAGAATGCCCAAACCCAGATGCACGATGGCGGTCAACTTTTTATGAAGTTCTTGTCGCGAGTTATCTGGTCCGAGGGTATGCATCTCGGCCCCCATCACTTCCAGACGCAAAGCCGGTATTTTGAAGACTCGCTGTGGTTTCTAAACTCAACCCTGCAACAGAATCCGTGGGGCATGATTCACTTTTCCCTTGACGAAGAAGCCATCCGCAACGGAACGGCAATTCTCACATTTGCCTCGGGAATTTTTCCGGATGGACTGATTTTTGACTTTCCGGGGAGCGACGAGGCGCCGGAGCCGGTGAACCTGTCGAACCTGTTTACGCCAACAGACACTGAGCTCTATTTGCATTTGGCCGTGCCGCAACGCAGGGACCATGGGCTGGACTGCGATGACTCCGGCAGCGGATCGGTACGCTACTCCCCGGTGCAGCGCTCCCTGCGGGATGAGACGACGAGCGACGATGAGTTCCAGGTGACGTTTGGCCGCAAGAACCTGGTGCTGTTGTCGAAAGTGCAACTAGGGGAGTCTTCTGTTTCCATTCCGCTGGCTCGCATCGTACGGGACGGGCGTGGGGGCTTTGCCTGCGACCCGGCTTTTATTCCCCCCTGCCTGCGCATCAGCGCCAATGAGGCGCTTCTGCTGCTTCTGACGCGGCTGGTGGAGTCGCTGGAAGAGAAAGTGGCTACAGTGCATCGCCGCAAGCACAAGGCGGGGCAGTTTGAGGCGGGGAGCTCAGCGCTGGACGTAGCCAACTACTGGTTTCTGCATTCGTTGTGTTCGGCCCTTCCTACGCTGCGCAATCACCTGGCTTCGCGACGGAGTCATCCGGAACAGGTCTATGAGGACCTGGTGAAGCTGGCCGGCTCGCTGTGCACCTTCTCGCTGGAGTCGAACCCGGGGCAGATTCCGGCCTACAATCACGAGGACCTTTCCACGGTCTTTCTGGCGCTGGATGGGCACATTCGCCGACATCTGGAGATTGTGGTTCCATCGAACACATTGACGCTGAGTTTTGCGCGCAGCGACCAATATATTTATGTTGCGCCGGTTGAGGACGAGCGATCGCTGCGGCGCTCGAAGTGGATTTTGGGCATCCGCTCGGATATGAGCGACAGTATGCTGTTGCGACTGGTACCCACTCGAGTGAAGATATGTTCGGCCGAGGGCGTTGTGAAGCTAGTGCAGCGTGCCCTGCCAGGCATGGAACTGCTGCATTTGCCCGTTACCCCGTCGGCACTGCCGGCACAGGCAGACATGCACTACTTCTCCATCAGCCTCGACGGCGCCTGCTGGCAGCACATTCTGCAGACCCGGCAGGTTGGCGTCTACCTGCCGGAGGAATTCGGCAGGTCAGTCTTTGAAGTGACCATTATCACGGAGACAAACGGATGAGCACCCCCTCGAACGTCCCTGCAATTTTTTATCGGACCAATAGCCTTGGGCTGGCCTTTCAGGATGTGATTACGGTCATTCTTCGTATCCGTCATCGATTGCAACCGGTGGCCGATTCCGCAGCCTTCCGGGCCAATATGCGCAAGATGATTTCAACGGCCGTGCAGCAAGTGCGCGGACTGGGTTACAGCGACGACACCTCGCAGATGGCGCTTTATGCGATGGTGGGCTTTCTGGATGAAAGCGTACTGAGCACCCAGGACCCTGCCTTTGCGGACTGGTCAGGCAAGCCGCTGCAGGCGGAGATGTTTGGCGGCTTCTTTGCGGGCGAGTACTTCTTCCGCCATGTGACGGACCTGCTGAATCGCCCGGATACGACGGAGGTGGCCGACGCGCTGGAGTTGCACGCGGTGTGTCTGATGCTGGGCTACCGGGGGCGAATGGCCTTTGGGGATGGGTCTGAAGTGCAGCCAATCATTCGTCAGATTCGCGACAAGATTGGGCGCATCCGCGGGCCGTATGTGATGGTGCGCCAGCGGGAGATTGTGGAGGTGAAGGCTGCGCCACAGAAAGACCCCTGGGTTCGCTCGCTGGCCACCGTGGCCGTGGTTCTGGCCGTGCTGTGCATCGTGGGCTTTGCGGCTTACACGCTTCTGCTTAATGGCGGAGTTGGCTCGATTTCGACGGCAATGCTTAACCCGGCGGCTCAGTCGGTCGCCAGCCTGACGGAGATGTTGGCATGAAACGTACCTGGATTGCGCTGCTGATCTTCGTGGTTTATCTGGCTGCTGTTGTCGTGACGGCCCTTCTGCTGCACATGGAAGGAAGCCGATTCATCGTTTTCTGCCTGCTGCTGGGAGCGATTGGGGTAGCTGCTTTTCTGTTTTACCTGTGGTACCAGAAGAAGTATCTGGATCCGTTCGCCGGAGCAGACACCGGCAACTCCACGGAAAATGCGACTTTGGATGCTCTGGTGGCTGACGCCAACAACCGGCTGCGCCAGGGTGGGCATGGGGGAGCAAAGTCGCTGGGAGCCCTGCCGCTGGTCTATGTGATCGGGGATGAGAACAGCGCCAAGACCCAAACAGTATTGCAATCGGGGCTGGAGCCGGAGTTGCTGGCAGGGCAAATTTATCGCGAGCAGACTCTGGTTCCAACCCAGTTTGCCAATATCTGGCTGACGGGCACAAGCCTGCTGCTGGAGGCCGGCGGTGCGCTGCTGCGCCAGCCCTCGATGTGGCTTCGTCTGCTGCGGTTGACGCAGCCGGGCCGGGTGGGAGCTGCCTTTTCGTCAAATGCGAAATTGCCGGCGCGGGCGGTGGTGGTCTGTGTCAGCATTGAGCGGCTGATGGCTCCGAATACGTCGGAACAGATTCGCGCCCTGGCGCAGACACTGAACGAGCGGGTGCGGCAGGTTTCGCAGACGCTGGGCATCTCCGTGCCTGTGTATGTGCTGTTTACCAAGATTGACCGCATTCCCAGCTTTGCGGATTATGTGGCGCGGCTGACGCCGGATGAGGTTCGGTCTCCGCTGGGCAGCTTGCTGGCGCCCTTGGGTATTGGAGCCGGGCTGTATGCGGAGCGGGCGACCGAGCAGGTGGAGCAGCGTTTCGGCGAGATCATCCATGACCTATCTGAGTTTCGTCTTGAGGTACTTTCTCGGGGAGGCGAAGCCGATGCACTGGCCAGGGGTTACGAGTTTCCGCGCGACCTGCGCAAGCTGCGGCCGGGCATTGTGGACTTTCTTGTGGAGGTGGCACGGCCCAGCCAGTTGGGCGTGAATCCTTTTCTGCGGGGCTTCTTCTTTACGGGGATGCGTGCCCACTTTGTGGAGGATGTGCTGAACCTGGCAGCCGCGCCACAGGCTGCGGCACCAGCTGCCGATACGAGCGCGACCCGGGTGTTTTCCTTTGCCGCAATGCAGCCTACTCAGCCGGCTTCGCGGCCGGCGGGCGGCGGGGTACGCAAGGTGCCGCAATGGGTCTTCCTGCCGCATCTGTTCTCCAACATTCTGCTGGCTGACAAGTCGGCACTGGAGCGCAGCCGGGCCAGCACCAAGGTCAACTTCGTGAAGCGGCTGTTGCTGGCGAGCATTTGCACGCTTGTATTTGTGTACCTGGCACTGCTGACGACGTCGTATATCAAGAACAGTGCGCTGGAGCGTCGCGCGCAGGAGGCTGCGGCGGTCCCGGTACACCTGGTGAACCGTGGCGACCTGCCGACCCAGGCGGACTTGCAGGCGCTGGAGCAGTTGCGGGTGATCCTGGTGCAGCTGGACGGCTACCGCAAGGACGGAGCGCCGCTGATGTATCGCTGGGGGCTGAACAACAGCCCCGCAGTGTACGACGCAGCCTGCCGAGCCTACGGACAGCACTTCCAGCGGCTGCTGCTGAGCTCTACGCAGGCCAACATTCTGGCACAACTGAGGGCGGTGCAGTCTCCGCCAACGGCCGATGCCATTTATACGGACACCTACCGACCGCTGAAGGCGTATCTGATTACGACAGCAAACCCGGAGAAGAGCTCGGTTGACTTTCTGCCAGCCGTGCTGACGCAGGCATGGGCGGGAACGCTGAATCCCTCGGCAGACCTGATTGTTCTGGCGCAGAACCAGTTTGCGCTCTACGCTTCCCTTCTGGCTGAGCCGCAGTCCTGCCTGGCTACGATTGGCGGGCCGGTGGACAAGGACACGGTTTCACACGCACGCGACTATCTCTCCCACTTCCAGGGAGCGCAGGCGATTTATGCGAGCATGATTGCCGCGGCCAGCCACAAGTTCCCATCGGTGGTTTATAACGACAAATTCCCGGGCACGGACAAGTTCCTTGTCGACCGGTACTCGGTGGCGGGAGCCTTCACCAAGGGTGGCTACGGGTTCATGCAGGACGCGATTGCGCATCCTGAGCCGTACTTCCGGGGTGAAGAGTGGGTGTTGGGACCACAGACGGGATCAAACGTGGACCTTACAACGCTGCCCGGCGACCTGCAGAAGCACTACATTGCCGACTTCCGGGGGGCGTGGCGGAGTTACATGAATGCTGCCCACTTTACCGGGTACCAGAACTGGAAGGACGCTGCGGACAAGCTGAGCACGCTGGACGCCAATACCTCGCCGATTCTGGAGCTTTTCTCGCTGGTGTCGGCGAATACGGCGGTAGCCACTCCGGATATTGCAGGGAGCTTCCAGGCTCCGCAGGCGGTGGTGCCTGGCAACGCGCCAGCCAACCAGTTCATAGCGCAGGCCAACGGGCCGTACATCACAGGGCTGCAGGGACTGTATCAGGCGATCAGCACGCTCACGCAGAATCCGTTGAACGCGAACGACCCGGCGGCGGCGCAGCCAGTGCTGCAGGCTGCGAGCCAGGCGGATATGGCTGCGGGAACCCTGCGGAACAGCTTCCTGGCCGACCCGGACGGGAAGATGGACACGGTCTCCTTCAATATTCTTGAAGCGCCGATCAAAGCAGCCATTGCGCTGGCAGCCGCTGCGCCGGCACAGGCTGCCGGGGGCGGAGCCAAGGGCTTCTGTTCGCAGGCGGGTCCGACGCTGGCCAAGTTCCCCTTCAATCCGCAGGCAACCGAAGAGGCAACCCCGGACGAAGTGGCGCTGTTGTTCCAGCCAGGAACCGGAGCGCTTGGCAAGGTTTATGACGCGAGCCTGAAACAGCTGATTGTGAACCAGGGCGGACAGTGGGTTGCTGCGCCCGGATCGGCAGTGCCGGTGAGTCACAACTTCCTGCGCTTCTTCAATGCGGCACAGAAATTTGCCTCGACGGTGTACGCAAATGGTCCCCAACCGGGTCTGGACTTCACGCTGACTGAGGTGAAGGATCCCGCAACACCGGCGGTGGCGCTGAATTTTGATGGCGAAACGCTGGGAGCGGCAGGCCAGGCGAGCAGCTTCCACTGGCGTTCGAAGCCAGGCGGGACTTTCACGCTGAAGTCTACGCAGACTGTGACCAATACAGGAAACTGGACAGTCTTCCACTTTGCGTATTGGGCGCTGCATCCGAGCCCGAATCGGCTGGAATATGACTTCAACGTGAACGGGCAGAATCGCCAGACGGTCCGGTTTGATGCGGGCGGAACTGGCGCAGTGCTGCTGGATCCCAAATACATGGCGCAAATGCATTGTTCCTGGTAACCAGTATGGTGGCGTGGGCCGTTTCCCAAAGGGGCCCTCGCCATAAAAGCGCGAATCGGATCATCCCCCGGACGAGGAGCACCAACCATGACGATCGAACCGAACCAGCCTGTGGAACCGCTGACGGCTGCTCCGTTGCCCGAGGAGCCGCGGCCGCCTGCGCCATCGTTTGAAGATCTGTTTGGCGCTGCGCCGGCCAGCGTAGCGGAAGCAAATGAGGATCATGTGGTGACGCAGGTTGAGGCGGAAGACCTTGTGCTGGAATCCTTCTCCGAGCAACCTGTTGCAGTCACGGAAGGGCTTTCCGGCGAGGACGTTGAGCCTGGGGAAGCTGAGGCTGCACCGTTGGCACAGGCTGTGGACGAGGCGCCAAACCAAATGGCGGCAGAAGCGTCCCCGGCAGCCGCCGTTCTGGGACCAGTTTCGGTCGTGACTGAGCCGCAAGTTGCTTTGCATTTGAACGTGACGGCAAACTCGGACATCGGCTGCGTGAGGACGAATAACGAAGACTCGTTTGGCTATGACCCAGCGCACGGGCTCTACATTGTCTGCGATGGAATGGGAGGCATGGCCAGTGGCGAAATCGCGAGTTCCATGGCGGTTTCCACAGCACTGAGCACCTTTGCCGGTTCAGCCGACTCAGGCCAGGCGGTGGGAGCTCGTTTGCAGCAGGCGATCCATGCAGCCAACCAGGCGGTGTGGGATTTTGGCCAGCAGCCGGAGCATCGCGGGATGGGTACGACCCTGGTGGCGATTGCCCAGGACGGAGATTCCCTGATTGTGGGCAACGTGGGAGACAGCCGTGCCTACATGGTGAAAAGCGGGCGCTGCATGCAGATCACGGTCGATCACTCCTACATCAATGAACTGATTCGCAACGGCACGCTCGCGCTGGAAAACGCACACAATGTCGATTTGAAAGGGATGGAGTCTGTCATCACCAGGGCGATTGGAGCTGGGCCTACCGTGGAGCCGGATTTCTTTTCGATCCAGCCGCATCCCAGTGACATGGTTCTGCTGGCCTCTGATGGACTGACTCGCTATCTGAATCAGGACGAAATTCTGCAGGTACTTGCGGCGAGTGAGTTCACCAACGCTCCGCAGACACTGATCGGGATTGCCAAGCAGCGGGGCGGGGTGGACAACATCACATGCCTGCTGGTGCAGGCTGGCTGAAAGGACGCGGAAAGGCCGCGCAGGGATTGCTTCCGCCAAGGTCTCATTGCGTTCCGTGTAAGGGGGGGGTGTGTATGGTGCGCCCAGAGAGATTCGAACTCCCGACCTATTGATTCGTAGTCAATCGCTCTATCCAGCTGAGCTATGGGCGCACTGTATGGTTCGCTTGCCGAACCTTTTTAAGATTACCAAGAAAACGCGGATGAGGCAACGGTTTGCTGACCGGGGCGCTGCCCCTATCCACAACACAGAAAAGAATCTGTGGGAATCAAGCGGCGGGCACGGCGGCGACTTGCGGCGCAAGCTGTGGGACGATCTCTTCCACGCACAAACCGGTGCGGCGGACGAGTTGCTCAACCGTGGCCGTATTGAGCCGTGTGGCATCGAACTCGACTGTCAGGGTCTTCTCGGCACGGGCAAAGCTCACCCGGCGGATTCCGTACACATCCCGCAAGCTACCCAAAGCGAAAATTGCCGCCTCGCTGGGTTGGCCACTGTATCGAAGTACCACGTCCACTGTCGTCATAGGCTGATGATACCAACTTCCGATGCTTAAAGGGTCTTCAAGAAGCGCGCGATTTCCGGGCTGTTCCAGTCGGTTGCCCCCACGAATCGTCGCCGGATCATTCCGTTGCGGTCAATCATGTAGGTTTCCGGCCATTGCTCGGTGGAAAACTTTGTGGCCACGGCCTCGCTGGGGTCGCGAACCGTGATGAGATCCACGTGGCGTGAGGCCACAAAGCTGCGGTAGGCATCCTCATCTTCGTCGACGCTGATGGCGAGCACGACGATATCGGGGTGGTCGTGATGGAACTGGAGCAAGGACGGCAGTTCTTCGATACAGGGTCCACACCAGGTGGCCCAGAAATTGACGAGGACGAGTTTGCCGCGATAATCCGCGAGGTGAACCCGGGTGGTGCCGTCGGAGACGGTAAAATCAGGCGCAGGCTTGAAGGTTTGCGTCGGCAGACTGCCACGATTGCAGCCGATGGCCGCAATGAGCACCGTGCCGCAGAGGATCATGAGAATACGCAGGTTTGGCACATCTCTATAATACGGAGCGGAGAGCCTTCCCGTCATGGCCCAGGATCAAGGAACACCGGAAACCGCAGCACAGGAGCAAACCGAAGCAGCGCCCCAAGCTGAACTCGAGTTGACCGTCATCGTACCGGCACGGAACGAAGAGGACTGCCTGGCGGCCTGCCTGGAGTCGCTGACGGCGCAATCGGAGAAGGTTTTCGAGCTGTGCGTCGATTGGGAGCTGATCGTGGTGGATGACGACTCCACAGACCGGACGCGAGAGATTGCGGAGTCCTTTTCCGGAGTGACCGTGATTTCCCCACACACGCTGGAGAAAGGCTGGACGGGCAAGAACAACGCCTGCTGGACGGCCGCGCAACAAGCCAGGGGACGCTGGCTGCTTTTTACCGATGCGGACACGATTCACGAGCCGGGCGACCTGCACCGGGCGCTGCACGAGGCGCACAAGAACAAGGTTGGGCTGCTCTCATATTCGCCACGACAGCTGGTTTCCGGGCTATGGCAACGGGCGCTGATGCCGCTGGTCTTCTGCGAGCTGGCGCTTGCCTTCCCTACGCAGAAAGTCTCCGACCCGGAGAGCCGGATTGCGGCGGCAAATGGGCAGTTTCTGCTGATCAGCCACGAAGCTTACGAGGCGATCGGCGGGCATGAGATCGTAAAGGGAGAGATTCTGGAGGACGTGAAACTGGCGTCTCGGGCCAAGAAGCGCAAGCTGGGCGTGCGTTTTCGCTATGCTGCCGATGCCCTGTCGACGCGCATGTACCGCACCACCGAGGCGATGATAGAGGGCTGGACGAAGAACCTGGCGCAACTGTTTGGCAACTGCCCGGCGCTGGCGGCGTGGCGGGTGCTGGATATTCTGCTGCTTGTTGGGCTGCCTCTGCTGGCTGCCAGCTACTGGAGCTATGCATTGCCGCAGGTGCCGTGGTTTACGGTGGGCTGGGTGCTGGTGCTGGTTTGGCTTCGCAATCTTTGGCGGTACTATGCGCGGGTGGCGAAGTCGAAATTCGGGGCGCTGGACTGCCTTTTATCGCCGTTGGCGCTACCGCTTTTTGTAGTGATCCTGGTGCGCAGCTGGTACCTGAACGACGTGCTGCACCGTGTGAGTTGGAAAGGGCGAAGCTACGATGCGTGAGTGGATGGCCGGTTCGAGAGCGGGATCTTTATTGACTGTGTTGAATTTCCTATTGAAACGGTGAAACCTATGGCCGTGGAGCGCATCCTATTTGCGTAGAGAGTATTCTGCGCACCACCAAGACTGAATTCCCAGGAACCTTCCCCATGATTCTGCTCACACGGCGTGCCACATTCTCTGCAGCCCACTACTACTGGAATCCCGCGTGGAGCGAGGAGCGGAACGAGGCTGTGTTTGGCCGCTGCGCCAACCGCAACGGGCATGGGCACAACTACACGCTGGAGGTGACAGTGCGTGGAAGTGTGGATGCGGTGACCGGGTTTGTGGTGGATCTGAAGGGTTTGAAGGACCTGATGGAGCGCGAGGTGATCGATGTATACGACCATCGGCACCTGAACCTGGAAGTGGCGGAGTTTGCCGAGGCGATTCCGACGACGGAAAACATTGCCGTGGCCATTTGGAAGCGGCTGGATGGGCCGGTAGCCCGCTCCGGCGGGGCGCAACTGCACGCGGTTCGGGTGTATGAGACCAGCGATATCTACGCGGAATACCGGGGCGAGTAGATGAGGGCCTACTTCACGCGCGCGTACACGATTTCAGCTAGTCACCGGCTGCATAGCGACCTGCTGAGTGCCGAGGAAAACCGTGCGGCATTTGGCAAGTGCAACAATCCGCACGGGCATGGGCACAATTACCGGATTGCGGTGACGGTGGTCGGCGCGATTGCCCCGGCGACTGGGATGGTGATCAACATGGCGACGCTTGATGCGGTGGTAAACGAGCAGGTCATTCGTCGATTGGATCATCAGAACCTGAACCTCGACGAACTTTTTGCGCATCAGGTTTCTACAACTGAGAATCTCTGTATTGCGGTGTATGAATTGCTGCATGAGTCGTTGAAGCCGGCGGAGCTGGACAGGGTTCGGATTGAAGAGACGGAGAACAACTTTTTCGAGTACTCTGGTCCCTCCACTGGGGTGAGTTTGGCGAGCGAAAACGAATTGACAGCCTGAAGCGAGTTGCCAGGCAAACAGGTAAAGGACACACAGAGATGGCACATCCGATGGTAGTCACGAAGTCCCCAAAGTCGGTTGCGGTGGTAGAGAGCGCCGCAACGGATTCGGGCGAGTTGGGCAACGTTTCGACACAGGAGCTGTACCGGGAGCTGCTGGGACGGTTCCATGAAGATCCCACCCGCGAGGGGCTGCTGGATACGCCGAAGCGTGTGGAAAAGTCGATGGCGTTCCTGACGCACGGGTACACGCTGAACGCGACGCAGATATTGCGTGGTGCGCTGTTTGATGTGGACTACGACGAGATGGTCATCGTCAAGGATGTGGAGATGTACTCGCTTTGCGAGCACCACATGCTGCCCTTCTGGGGGCGGGTGCATGTGGCCTATATTCCCAAGGGCAAGGTGATTGGGCTGAGCAAGATTCCGCGGCTGATTGAGGTGTTTTCGCGGCGGCTGCAGGTGCAGGAGCGGCTGACGCGGCAGATCGCCGAAGCGATACAGGAAGCGATTGAGCCGGAGGGCGTGGGCGTGGTGATTGAGGCGCGGCACATGTGCATGATGATGCGCGGTGTGGAGAAGCAGCAATCTACGACGGTGACCTCGGCGATGCTGGGAGCGTTCCGTGAGCAGCCTACGCGGGCTGAGTTCCTTTCGCTGGTGAAGCAGCAGAGTGGGCATCAGTTGTAAGGGGTTGGGCATAATCCAAGAGTACGAGGGCCGTTCGCCTAGAATAGACAGGTGAACGGCCTTTTAGTTATCGACAAACCTCAGGGCATGACCTCGCATGACGTGGTCAGCCGCCTTCGGCGCATTACGGGCGAGAAATCCATTGGACACTTGGGCACGCTGGACCCTATGGCAACGGGGGTTCTTCCGCTGGTGCTGGGCAAGTTTACCCGGCTGGCGCAGTTCTTTTCGACTGCGGAAAAGACGTATACGGGGGCCATCCGGTTTGGATTTGCCACGGATACCTATGATGCCGAGGGAGAGGCGACGAGCGTAGCTGTGACGCCGGAGCTGACGCTGGAGAGAATTCGGGAGGCGGCAGTTCCCTTCCATGGGCTGATCGAGCAGGTTCCGCCGGCGTTCTCAGCGAAGAAGATCAAGGGGCAGCCTTCGTACAAGCTGGCGCGGGAGGGCAAGCCGGTGGAGCTGAAGCCGGTGGCCATCCATATTCATGAGTTTGAGGTGGAAGCGCTGGAGGGCGGTACGGCAACCTTCCGGATGACGGTGTCTGCCGGCGGCTATGTGCGCAGCGTGGCGCATGAGCTGGGGCAGGCGCTGGGATGCGGGGCGCACTTGTCGGCGCTGCGGCGGACGCAGGCCGGTGTGTTTCCGATTGCCGAGGCGTGGACGCTGGAGGCGCTGGCGGAGGAGGCGGCGAAGGATGCAAAGCTGGAGGCTGCGCTGAAGCATCCGCGGAGCCTGCTGCCGGAGATGCCGGCGGTGACGGCGGACGCGATGGCGCTGGGGCGGATACGAAACGGGAACCAGGCCAACCTGGCGGAGTTTTCCGGTGCGGAGATGGTGAAGGTCTTCTCCGGGCAGCGGGAGCTGGTGGCGATTGCGCGGCGGGTTGCGGGGACGCTGTTTCAGCCTACGGCGGTGCTTGGGTAGGGACAGGGGGACCAGGGACTGAATCCAGCTTCCATCTGGATGGAGCTGCGCTCGATTGGGGGGACCTCAGAAGTGCCTTTTGGGCTGTTTTGCAAGCGAATGCGAAAACTTAAGTCATTGATTTCATGATTGATATATACCATAAAGCGAAACAAAAGAGAACGAAGTGTGTTTTTGGGCGTTTTTGCCTTTCCGGCTCTGCGTTGGGGGGATTCGGCCAGGCTCGGGGAGCGGGCAATGAGCCTTGCGGGCGGCGTAGAGGAGCCGTTTGGGTTCGCGATTGAGGGGGGGATATGGCATGAGAGATTTACTTCTACGAGTATTCTGCGCGTTTTGGGTTTAATTACCGGCAATTCCGGGAAAAGTACTTTGGGGGCAGGAAGCGGAGCTTGCGGAGTCAGCTGGGTTCTCGGAGTTAGCGACCCCTGGGTCTGGTGTGCCGGGATTGTGATAGAACTGGGTGGGGTTTTGAAACATGTTGAGATTGAAGCCATTCGTTGTTTTGTCTTTCCTGCTGGCGAGCGTTGCCTCGCAGGGGCAGCTGGCCATCAAAAGGCCTGCGATCACGGGGATCTCCCACTTGACGCTGTACGCGGATGACTTCGGCGCCTCGAAGGTTTTCTATGCGGGTCTGCTGGGATGGAAAGCGGTGCCTGAGGCCGGCCCGGCCGCAAGCGGGATCCGGTTCTATGCCAACCACCTGCAGTATGTTGAGCTGGTCAGTCCGCCGACGAAAGGTCAGGATGATCGTCTCGATGGGGTTGCCTTCCTGACGGCCGACGCGGAACAGCTTCGGGCGTATCTGGGAGGGCATGGAGTTGCCGTACCTGCGTCGGTGACCGTGGAGAAGAACGGCGACCAGAGCTTTACGGTGCTTGATCCGGAGGGGAACAAGGTCGGATTTGTCGAGCCGGGGAAGCACTCTCCCGCTCGGCCGGCGAATGCGGGAGAGCGGCTGAGCACGCACATCATGCATGCCGGGTACCTGGTGCGGGACCGGGCGATGCTGGACCACTTTTACAAGGATCTGCTGGGGTTCCACCTGTACTGGCAGGGGGGAAATCCTTCGAGCCGGACCGATTGGGTGATGATGCAGGCGCCGGAGGGAAGCGACTGGATTGAGTACATGCTGGGGCTGCCTGATCCTGCGCCGCGGGGCGACCTGGGTAGCGCGAACCACCTGGCGCCGGGGGTGGTGAGCGTGGCGGAGTTGCAGAAACGGCTGGAAGCGAAGGGCTGGAAGCACGAGGGACGGGGAAATCCGCAGGTACTGGGAGTGGATGGGAAGATGCAGCTGGACCTGCACGATCCGGATGGGACGCGTGTGGAATTCATGGAGTTTGTGCCGGTGCAGACGGCCTGCTGCTCGGCGTATACGGGAGAGCAGCCGAAGCCGTCGGATGCCTGGTAATCGCTGTCCTGGCCGTAGCCGCTAGTACTGTCACCGTTCGGATACGCACTCTCCCTGGTTTCCAGGTGCGAGGGACCGGGGGCACCGATACCTGAAATTCATGTTCACGATCAGGCGCTCACAGTCCTAGGGCAAACGCCAGGCCTTGTGGAGTCGTTTGTACTCCGCGGCAGGCATTTGCACCAGCAGAGGATGCAGGCGGGGATCGATCCAGGGCATGACGTCTTCGAGATCGGGCCTGGCCATTGAGGTGCAGCCGACGGTTCCCTGACCGGGGTGTCCCCAAATATGCAGGAAGATGCAGGAGCCGGCCTGTGCTGTGACGTTGCTGGAGTTGTGCAGGATGACGAGTCCCCACTGGTAGTAGGGCATTTCGTCGCGCATCTTCTCGGAGCTGTGCCAATCGGGTGCGACCTTGGCGCGATCGACCAGACTGTTGTAGTAGATGGAGGTGGAGTCGTCGACGCATTCGATGGTGGGGGTAAGGGGTAGGTAGGGGAGTTTGAGGCCGGGCAGAGGCTTGTCGGCAGTGCCAAAGGCTGTGCCAAGCTCAAAGATCCCAGCAGGCGAGCGCCCATCGCCCTCGTGCTTCACTGGGTCGGCGGCAGCATGAGGTGGTGTGGGAACAATACCCAGACCCCAGGCGAGGCCGGTGTGCCCGACGGTGATGGAGATGGGTGCGCCGACGGGCTGCCAGGGGTCGCGGGTGGTGGGGCGTTGGTAGCGCTGGAGTGTGCCGCCGACTGCATCCCAGTTGGGGGTGGTGACGACGAGCAGTTGCGAGGACTGCTTGAGCGGGTCCTCGGCGCGGACAGTGCCGATGAGGAGAAGAGCGACGGACAGGAGGAGAAGAGGAACGCGCATGAGCATACTTGGGGCAATCATAGCGAAAAGAACCCGAGGGCGGCGAGTTGACGGAGGGTGTTGCTGGCCGAAGTGTGATGGATAAACACACCGCCGGCCTCTTCCCACAGGTGGCGATACTTGAGGTAATCGTCCACGAGGATGTCGCCGGGATGCATGTGGTCGCGCTTGTGGCTGGACTGGCAGGTGATGATGTGGGTTCCGGGGAAATGATGAGCGGCCCAGGCGTGCTTCTGGGGCTGTGACCAGTGACCTTTGGGGCAACCGGTGAGGATGATGGGGTTGAGGTGACTGACTGCGTCAAAGAGTTCGCGGGCGTCGGGGATGAGTTCGAGGTGGCTGAAGAAGCCAGGGTGGGCGCGGAGGATGCGCCAGAACTCAAGATCGCCGAGCTCGATTTGCGCTTGGTGTGGGCTTTTCCCGAAGATGACGCGGGCGTCTCGATCGAAATCGGCGAGGACGCCATCGCAGTCGAGGAAGAGTTGGGGCATGATGTGGCACCTCTTTGAACAGGGTTGGCTGCACGGGGCAAGCTCCGCCCTTGAGAGCCGTCTCCCGCATGGTGCATTTCCTGGTTGTAAGAGGGAAATTTGGTAGCGCTAACGGGAATCGAACCCGTGTTTTAAGATTGAGAATCTCACGTCCTAACCCCTAGACGATAGCGCCACACATGCGGGGTTGGTCAGTGCCCATGACGAGCCGACCACTTAACTACTGTAACAAAAAACAGGGCTTTCGCCAAAGTTGCGGGAGGGTTGAGGGCTTGTTGAGTGCCGATGTAGACGAAGACAGAGAAGGCGTGCCTCAGGGGCTAAAGCCCTACTCGGTTTTGGCTGTTTGCGGCACGGCTAAAGCCGTGCCTTCTCAAAACAAGAACGGCGGATGCGAGGACTCAGCTAGATGCCGAGGCGGCGGACTTCGTCGTTGTAGTATTTGCGGTAGAGGATATCCCACTCCGGAGTGCCTTCCTGGATGATGCGGCGCTGGGAGGAGATTTTGAGGCGGGCGGCCTGATCGATTTTGATTTCCTCGGCCATGAGGACTTCGAGATGCTTGCGGACTTCCTGGCGGATGGTGTTTCGGTCTTCGAGGAAATCGACCTCGTCGACCTCGGCGAGGGTATCGGCGACGGTGTGTGCGAGTTTGTTGAGCTTGTCGCGGGAGATTCTCATATGACCGCCTTGTATTTGCGGACCAGCTCGCCCTTGACCTTTTTGAACATCTCGGCATACTGAGCGCCGGACTTGAGCATTTCCTGCTGATAGGCCTCAAGGATGATGCGCACTTCTTCATTGATGCGGTCTTCGAGAGACAGCTCTTCGGTCATCCCGGCAGTGACGCGCTCTTCAACAAGAGCAGGGTTGCTGGTATGAATGAGCTTGGCGTCCTGCAGGTGCTTGACCGTGCGACGCGACAAATATCCGATATATTCGCGAGAAAAGATCATGGACTAAAAACTAAAGATACCATACCGGGCCTCTGATTCCACGGCGAACGGGGACGCCGGAGACGCAGGGGAACGGCGGTGCCGGCGCGCGAGGGGGCTAAAAGACGAGGTTGAAGGTGAGGCTGGCTGCCCCACCGGATGGGGGGTATGCGACAGGAATTCCCTGCTGGAACGAGGTTCGCCATAGGGCAGGTGCGGATCCGTTGGGATTGACTGCGTCAATCTCAAAGCTGAGGTCGGCTCCGGTGGAGGCATCCGGGAGGGTCCAGGAAAAGGGGATTTCCACAGCACAGACGGCGGTGCCGCGGCTGATTCGGGCTTGCGTGGCCACGGTTTCGAGCGGCAACGACTGGATCGAACCGTCGCTGGAGCGCAGGATGGGCGTGATGGCGGCCTTGCAGACAAGGGTGGAGCTGGCGGGAAGCGAGGAGGCCACGGTGAGGTTGAAAGTGATGCGGTAGGCACCGGTTACAGCCGTGGTGGCTCTGGGCGATTGGGCGCAAAGTGGTGAGCCGGCAGTGACGGCCAGCATGGCAACGGCAAGAATTCGGAGGATGCGCATGGTGCCCTCCTTGCAGGTACACGGGCCGGCCATGGAATTCGGTCGGCTAAGGGGTGTATCGGCGGGAGGGATATTGGGTTGAGAGTTTCTAACGGGCGATGGGGTTACTTCAGTGATGGCGATCCGGTGCGATGGGGGCATGTTTCGGTGTTCAGGCAGGCGTCGGCGAGGCGCAGGCGGTCGACATGGCGACCAGAGACGAGGTGCTGTTGGACGATCTCGGCGGCATCTTCGGGCTGGACGTTGCCGTACCAGACGGCGTCGGGGTAAACGACGACTACGGGGCCGTGTTCGCACTGGTCGAGACAGCCAGCTTTGTTGATGCGGACTTTGCCTTTGAGTCCCGCGGCGCGGCTGAGCTGCTGAAGCTGGACGAATAGGTCGCTGGGGCCATTGGCGGCGCAGGAGACGCGCGGGGCACCGGCCGGCCGGGCATTCTGGCAGACAAAGATGTGTCGTTCAAATCGGGGCAATCGGTAGTTCCTTTCAGGGTGAAATGGTATAGAGTTTCGAGGAACAGTATGCAGCGTAGCTTTGCACCGCAAAAAGACGCTGGCGGCAACGGAAATACAACTCCATCTGCGACAATGATAGGCGACCTATGGAAATCGACAACCTTTTGAGCCTGAAAGACGACATGGTGGCCTTCATTGAGGGCCATGGACTGCGGCGCCTCCCCGGATACGTCACTGAAGATATTCCCGCTGTTTTGTGGGAGGACGAGGAAAATCCGGACTCCTGGAAAGACTTTGTGGAGATGGCGAAATACGCTGGAGCGGTGTTTGTCACGGTCAGCGAAGTGAAGCTGGACCGCAAGGAGATGGAAGCGCTGGTGGAAGAAGCCAGTGACATGAATTTCCCCGACGATGAAGCCTCTGAGTTGGTTGAGGCCCAGTGGCTGCTGAAATATGCGGGCAAGATCGGGTACCTGCAGTTGGGATTTGTGCACCAGGGCGTTGTGTTCCTGCATGAAACAACGACGGAATGGTACGAGCGCTACCAGGAACTGCTGGAGAACATCGACGGGATGAACGACATCATCATCGACGACCCAGATGGGGAAAACGAGGAGCTGTGACGTATCCTGCGGGAACCGGGCAGGCGGTGGAAGCGGCAAGGATCCCCAGACCCGGGCAGCGCTGGGAGCTTATGCCGCCTCATCCAGAGGAATCGGCGAGACTGGCGGCGGATGCGCGGATTCCGGTTGCGCTCGCGGAACTGCTGGTGGCCCGCGGCATCACAACCGCCGAGGCTGCATTTGCCTTCCTGAATCCATCGATAGACCAGTTGCACGATCCATTCCTGATGCTGGGCATGGACAAAGCCGTGGTGCGCCTGGAGCAGGCGATTGCGAGCCGGGAGCGCATCCTGCTGTATGGCGACTACGATGTGGACGGCACAACCGCCGTGGTGTTGCTGAAGACCGCCATAGAAATGGCCGCAGGGCCGGACGGACCGGTGGTTGACTTCCACGTTCCGCACCGTCTGCGCGAGGGGTACGGGCTGCAGTCCTCGGTGCTGGAGGAGAAATCTGCCGAAGGTGTGCGGCTGGTGATTACGGTGGACACGGGCATGCGCGCCTTTGAGGAGGCGCGAACCGCCAGACGCCTGGGCATGGACCTGATTGTGACGGACCACCACTTGCCGGATGCTGCCGATGAGATTCCTGTGGCGCTGGCGATCTTGAATCCCAACCAGCCGGGATGCGGCTATCCGGAGAAGTTTCTGTGCGGGGCGGCAATCGCCTTCAAGCTGGCCCAGGCAGTGCTGGAGCGGAAGGATCGGGCTCGGACGCAGGAAAAGATTCTGCCGTCGTTTCTGAAGATGGTGGCAATCGCCACGGTAGCCGATGCGGTGCCGCTGCGTGGAGAGAACCGCGTGCTGGCCGCGGTGGGGATACGGGAACTGCGGAATCCGGCGGGAGCAGGGCTGCGTGCCCTGATGAAAGCGGCGCAATTGGACCCCGCGAACCGCGAAGTGACCAGCTTCGACCTGGGCTTCCGGCTTGGACCACGCATCAATGCCGCCGGCAGAATGGATATTGCCGCCGAGGTGGTGGAGCTGTTTACAACGCGGGATAGCGCCCGGGCTCAGGAGCTTGCCGACAAGCTGGAGCGGCTGAACACCGAGCGCAGGGAGACCGAGGCCGAGGCGCTGCGCGAGATTGAGACCCGGCTGGCCACCGACGAGAGCCTGAAAGACAACCGGATGATGGTGCTGGCCGGCGAGAACTGGCACCGGGGCGTCATCGGAATCCTGGCATCGCGGGTGGTGGAGCGCACCGCCAAGCCGGCCATTGTGATCAGCGTGGACGAGGGAGTGGCGCACGGTTCAGGGCGGTCGGTGGATGGGTTTCCGCTGCTGGATGCGTTGGAAAGCTGCGCGGACCTGTTTACGCGGTTTGGGGGTCATGCTTTCGCGGTGGGGTTTGCGATGCCCTCGGCGAGGCTTGCGGAGTTGCACGAGCGGCTGCAGGCCTTTGCCAGCGAAAAGCTTGCGGGGCGGGCTGAAGAGCAGGTGCTGCGCATCCATGCGGAGCTGGCGCCGGAGCGAGTGACGGCCGTTCTGGCGGGGTGGCTGAAGAAGCTGGAACCGCTGGGGCACGGGAATGCAGAGCCGGTGTTTCTGGGGCAGAATCTGCGCCTGGCAGCGCCGGTGCGGATCATGAAGGAACGGCATATTCGGCTGGAGGTGAGCCCGGCGGAGGGCCCGCGGCTGGCACGGCCGTTGCAGATGGTGGGCTGGAACCTGGCGTGGCGTACGCAGGAACTGGCGCTCGGAGCCGGGTCGGTGGTGAATGTAGCCTACCGTGTGCGGGAGAACGATCATCCGCAGTACGGCGGGTTGCAGTTGGAGATTGCTGGCCTCGAGCTGGCTACCTAAACAAACGCATGAGGCCTGTGGGGGGCAGGTCGTGCACGAGGATGGTGCGCGGATCACCCTGGGCACGGCAGAGCGCTTCGGCGGCGAGATAGCCACTGCGGGCGGCGCTTTCCATGGTGGAGGGCCAGCCGGTGGCGGTCCAGTCACCGGCCAGGTAGCAGTTGGGCCAGGGAGATGCGGCTGAGGGACGGGCGGAGTCGATGCCGGGAGGGACGCCGAAGGTGGCGCGAACTTCCTTGATGAGGGCGCTTTTCAGGATATTGGCTTCGTGAACAGCGGGAAAGAACTCAGCGAGCTGGGCGATGGCGCGGGTGAGGGCTTGGTCGCGGCTGAGAGCGGCGAATTCGCGGTTGGCGCTGATGACCAGCTCGATGTAGCTGGACTTAGAGTCGCGAGAGTGCTGCCAGCGGGACTTGTGGTACATCCAGTGGATGTCGCGGTCGAGCAGAACGGCGTGGTTGAGGCTGGTGATTTCGCGGTCAAACCAGAGATGGACGCTGCAGATGGGCCAGTGGACGAGGGATTCGAGCTGGGCGGCGAGAGCGTCGGCGGCGGGGTTTTGCGGTAGGTTGGGGAGGAGCTTGGACGTTGCCTCAAACGGCAGCGCGAGGACGAGGTGCTCGGAGACGATGGATTCCGTGCGGGTGGTGACCGTCCAGCGGCGGGATTGTTCGTCGAAAGTGGCCGAATCGGCGTTGGCGTTGAAGAGGATGCTGCCATTGCGCAGCTGGAGATAGCTTTGCGCGCCGTTGTAGAGGTCGCTGAGGGGGACGGTGCTCATGCCCATGGCGCCGGCGCGGGGCGAGTTGAGGAAGAGCTCGCGGATGACCTTGAAGGCATAGTCGATGCCGATCTGGCCGAGGTCGGCGTTGAGTGCGCTGGCGATGACCAGCCACCAGAAGCGGCGCATGGCACCGGAAGTTTGATGATGGGCGGCGAGCCACTGGGCGAGAGACTGGCGTGGGTCGGGTTTGGGACCGAGGAGGATGGCGGCGAAGGCGTAGGCGAGGGAGAGCTTGTCGGCGAGGGTGAAGCATTTGGCGGCGAGAATGCCGGGGAGGCCGTGGTTGGGGGCGGGCAGGCCTGAGGGCTGGAGCACGGAGCTGCGGCCGCCAGGCTCGATGAGTGTCATGCTGCTGTCCCAGAGGATTTTGCCGGCGACGCCGATGCGCTGGTAAAAGTCGATGAGATTGGTGCAGCAGCCGAAGAGAACATGCTGGCAGTTGTCAATGACTTCGCCTGTGCCGGGATGCAGGTAGGAGGAGGCGCGGCCGCCGAGGTAGCCACGGCGCTCAAGCAGGGTGACGCGGAAGCCAGCGTCGGCGAGGGCTACGGCGGCGGAGAGGCCGGCGACACCTCCGCCGATGACGGTCACAGTGTTGCTGCGGGCTGCGGGGATGGGCGAAGTGGACATCTTATTTTGAGGATACCCGCCCAGAAAGACGAATCCACCCCATGCGCGAAAGGCCGACAGCGAGGGTGCCGAGCTTTTGCGCTTTTGGGACGCTGATACGCTGCGAGAAAACGTCGAAATTGGCCTTCTCGATGCGCCTGAGTAGCCCGTGGTAGATGGAAACCAGCACCCAGAGGGCCGGACGGCTTTCCGGGTCGATGAGCGGGAGAAGCTCCTGTGCGGAGCGGTAGTAGCCCTCGGCGCGGTCGGCGATGGCCTTCAGCAGGGCGCGCTCTTCGGCGGTGACGGCGCCACTCGTGCGATGGATGAGCTGATCGACTGTAACCCCGTGCGCGGCAAGGTCTTCCAGGGGCAGATAGATGCGTTTTCGCTCGGCATCCTCGGCCACATCGCGGAGGATGTTGGTGAGCTGGAAGGCGATGCCGGTCTCTTCGGCGAGCTTTTCGGCGCGGGGATTGGAGTAGCCGAAGATGCGGATGCAAACCAGACCGACCACCGAGGCTACCAGGTAGCAGTATCGATAGAGATCGGCGAAGGTGGGGTAGGTGTCGGGTAGCCCGGCGAGGCTTGCGGCGCTCTCCTCCAGGTCCATGGTGGTGCCGGCGACGAGCTCATCCAACAGGCTGTAAGGAATCTGAAAGCGGGCGGCGGCATCGCAAACGGCGAGGAAGACAGGGTCGCTGGTAAGGCCGCGCTGCCGCGCCCGGTGCCAGTCGGCCAGCCAGGCATCCAGCAGCTTGCGGCGTTGCTGGCGGGTGAGCGACTCGTCGTCGGAAAGGTCGTCGGCCTTGCGCATGAAGGCGTAGATGGCGCAGATGGCGTTGCGCCGGGCCTCCGGGAGGGCGATGAAGGAGTAGTAGAAGTTCTTGGCTTCCCGTTTGGCGATGGCGCGGCAGATGGCGTAGGCGTCGTCGAGTGCCGGAGGCTGAGTTGCGAGAGCGTCCACGGTCATGCCGCCTTGCCGCCGAGTCGGAGGACGGGCAGAAACTTGCCGGCAACAGCACGCAGCGCGAGAGCCAGCTTGGTGGACTTTGAAATGGATGGCCGGGCACGAAGCACGTCGTAGTTCTGCTTCTCGATGGCGCGGAGGATTTCAAGCCCACCGCGGCTGAAGAGATCGAGATCTAGCGCGAGTTCGTTGTCCACCATGCCGATGAGCGGCAGCCCGGAGTGGAACATGGCACGGGCGTAGTCGACCTGGGAGTGCATGAGCGCGAGAAACTCGGGCGTGGCGTTGCCCAGGGCGATGGTCTCCTCGGTGACACTGTGCCGGCGCATCGCATCCTGGGGAAGATAGATGCGCCCCCGCTGGTAGTCTTCGCCGACATCCTGCCAGAAGTTGGCAAGCTGCAGGGCCGAGCAGGTCAAGTCGGATAGCCGGAAAAGCTCCGGATCGGTATAACCGCAGGCATAGAGCACGAGGCGGCCGACCGGGTTTGCCGAGTAGCGGCAGTATGCGAGAACATCGGCCATGGTGGCGAAGCGGGTGACGGCTTGGTCGTGGCGGAAGGCGACGAGGAGGTCCGCGAAGGGCTCTTTGGGGATGCCGCAGATGCGAATGGTTTCCGCAAGGGCAACAAAGACGGGATGGGTGGCAGTGCCGGCATAGCAGGCATCGAGTTCCCTGCCCCAGTAGTCGAGCAGGGCCAAAGCCTGGTCGCGTGTGGCAACCTCATCGCCGAGATCGTCGGAGACGCGGCAGTAGGCGTAGATGGCGTGGAAATGGGGGCGAATTTTTTTTGGCAGAAACCAGGAAGCAACGTGGAAGTTCTCGTAGTGAGTTTCCGCCAGATGCCTGCACCAGGCACGGGCCTGCTCCAGTGTCGGCGCCACAGCCGGCGGGCGATAGCTGGCGGGCAGTTGGGCCCATCCCTCGGCCAGCAGATCGTCCTGCCGGCTGTAGTCGTCGATGGCAACACTCATGTAGCCAATCCTAAATCGCCGGGCATTTCGCCGGGAAGAATTGCGGTTTTGATCTGGCTTCCGCGATTGGCCATCTGGGCAAAGACCTCGTTGAGTTCGCTGAGCGGAGCGCGTCCGGTGATGAAGCGCGCTGCCTGGAAGCGGCCACTTGCGATCAGCTCAAATGCCCGTTTGCAGATGGCTGGCGTGTGATGGAAGGTGGCCTTGAGGGTGAGGTCGCCGTAGTGCAGGCGGTTGGTATCGAGCGAGACTTTGGTGCCGGCCGCGGGGCCGCCGAAGAAGTTGACGACGCCACCGTTGCGGGCCATGGCTACGGCCTGCTCCCAGGTCTCTGCGAGGGCAACGGCCTCGATGGCAATGTCCACGCCGCGGCGATCGGGCGTAAGGGCGCGAACGGCCTCGACAACGTCGGTGGTATGCGCGGTGTGGATGACGTGGGATGCGCCGAGCGCGTGGGCAGCCTTGACCTGAGATGGGCGCTTGACCACGGCGATGACCCGGCAGCCGGCCAGGGCCGCGACATGGAGGATCATGAGGCCGAGCGGGCCGCCGCCAATGACCGCCATGGTATCTCCCTTGTGAGGAGCGCAAGCCTCAAAACCGTGCAAAGCGCAGGCAAGGGGCTCGGTGAGCGCGGCGTGCTCCAACGGGACGGATTCGGGCACGAGGATTGTGTTTCGGGAAACGATGCGCGCGGGAATGCGAACGTACTCGGCGTAAGCGCCGTTGTTGAAGAGGAGATCTTCACAGAGATTTTCCTGGTCGCGCTGGCAAAAGTAGCAGCGGCCACAAGGTGCGGAGTTGAGAGCCACGACGCGGTCGCCAACCTGGAAACCAGTGACGCCGACGCCGGCCTCGACGACTACCCCGGCCAACTCGTGGCCAAACAACGCAGGGGGCTTGATCATGCGGGCATGGTAGCCGCGGCGAAAGACCTTGAGGTCGGTGCCGCAGGTAAGCGCAACCGCGACCCGTACGACGAGTTCGCCCTCGCCGGCGCGGGGTACCTCAACCTGCTCGATGCGCACATCTTCTTTGCCGTGAAGGACCGCGGCGGTCATCATATGCAACTGCGCCCTTGGATTCAAACGCATGTCAGACCTGCTTTCCTGTTTCGAACGCACCTGGCTCAATCATGATTTTCATCGAAGTCGCTGTTGGATGCGAGGCCAATTCAATTGCCTCCGGGGCACGCTCCAGCGAGAAGCGATGTGAGATCAAGCGAGTGAGATCCAATCCATTGCTGTAGCCGTCAAAGACAATTTGCGCTCCCTCATCCTGAATCTCGACAGAGGACGAGTAGGAGCCCAAGAGAGTTTTTTCATCCATGCAGACCGCGGCGGGGTCAAAAAGGGCCTCGCCATGCTGGGTCTGCGCAAAGAGCTGCACCTTGCCGCCGGGACGCACGGCGTCCATGGCGGTGCGAATCAGGGCATCGACCCCAACGGCGAGGAGAACGGCGTCGGCACCGCGACCGTCCGTGGCTCGCTTGAGCACTGCGACAACGTCCTGCGTGGCGGGGTTGATGGGGTGATGGAGTCCGTAGGTGGCGGCGATGGCGTGTCGCTCCGGGAACAGATCGGAGGTAAAGACCGTGGCGCCGGTGCGGCTGGCGAGGGTGGCAAGAAGAATACCGATGGGGCCCTGGCCGATGACCAGCACTGTCTCGTCGGGCTGGAGATTGAGCATCTTGACGCCTTTGAGGCAGGTGTTCACCGGCTCAACAAAAGCCGCCTGCTCAAACGGAACGCCATCAGGGATGGCGACGACGCCGCCGTCGCGGACGATCCAGTCCATGACGCGGACGTAGCCGGCAAAGCCACCGCCTGCCGGCTCAAAACCGGCCGTGACACCGACCTTCTTGTAGACCGGGCACTGGGCAAAGGTCTTCTTGCGGCAGTAGTAGCAATTGCGGCACGGGATATGGTGGAAGACCATGACGCGGTCGCCTGGCTTGAAGCTGGTGACTCCGGGGCCGATGGCGGCCACGGTGCCGGCCGTCTCATGGCCGAAGATGCGCGGGGCGGAGTGGGAGCCGGAGTGAATCTTCTTGAGATCGGTGCCGCAGATGCCGCAGGAGGCAACGTGGATGAGGAGTTCTCCGTGGCCAATCTCGGGTACGGGAACCGTCTCGACGCGCACGTCATTGACGCCGCGATATACCGCGGCCCGCATCGTAGCCGGAATCGGGCCAGTACGCAGGCTCATTTGTATTGCCTCGGCAATGCTCATAGCTTACGCCTCTTTTGCTCGTCAATGTGTGCTTTGATGGCTGCCTGCAAGCGTGTTGCGGCCAGGTTGCTGCCCCGCGCCATGGTAACAACGGCCTTCCAGAGGGCTGGGCGAAATGCGACATACAGACCAAATGCGGCCTCGCGGAATTGACCATCGGGGGCGGAAAAGCGCTCCATGCCTGGGAGTTCAAAGTCGGCAGCATCGGAGATGGCCTTGATGGCATGAAACGGAACGCCGCGGATGCCGGCAAGGCGAGCGACGGCTGCGGCTTCCATCTCCACGGCGGTGGCCATGTAACTGGAGTGAAGGCGACGCTTTTCGACCGTTCCGGCGGGGGTGGATACGGTAACAATGGTGAGCGCGGGCTTGCCGTCGGAGCCGGCGCGATGCGAGACATAACGCTCGCCGGTGCGGGCATCAACTACGATATCGGCGTGGACAATATCGCCCACGGATAAATCAGAGTTGCAGGCGCCAGCCCAGCCTACGGAGATGAGCTCGCTGGCTGGACCAAGAGCGAATGCTGCCTGCACTGCCAGGGCGACGCGGTCGGTCCCCATGCCGGCGCAGACAAGGATCGCGTCTTCGTGCTCAAAGAGATGGATGTTGCGGGCGAGGAGTTTGGGCTCGGCACGCCAGCCGCGGTGGGCGACCAGGCCGGCGATTTCGCGGGTGAGGGCCGCGACGAAGACAGGCCGGGGATGCGGGAGGATGCTCATGACGCGGGCGCGTAGCCGTGCGCGCGAAACCACTCGATAGAGGCGCGCATGGCGGGATAAACCGGCGCTACGCGAAAGCCAAGTTCCTGCTGGGCGTGGGCCGAGGAAGCGAACATACGCTTGCGGCCCATCCTGACCTCTTCCACTGTGGCTCGGGGCTCCAGTCCGCGGATGCGCCCGGTAATGTTTTCTTCAAAGAAGGCGTATATGGCCGCTACGGCGAAGGGGATTTTGAGGGTGGGCGAAGGGATGCCGGTGATTGCGGACATCTTGTCGAGGATTTGCTTGAGGGTGAGGTTTTCTCCACCGAGGATGTATCGGCGCCCGGGTGCGCCGACGGTGAGAGCAGCGGCGTGGGTGCGGGCTACTTCCTTGACGTCAACCAGGTTCAGGCCGGTATCCATGTAAGCGGGAAAGCGGTGATTGAGAAAGTCGACAAAGATGCGCCCGGTGGGGGTAGGTTTGGCGTCGTTGGGGCCAATGGGCGTGGTGGGATTCAGGATGATGACCTGTTGGCCGGCTTGGGCGGCGGCCATCGCCTCCAGCTCGGCCAGGAACTTGGAGCGCTTGTAGTGGCCAACCATCTTCGCCAGAGAGACCGGCGTATCTTCGTTGACGATAAGGCCGTCTTTGCGGAAGCCCATGGTGGCAACGCTGGACGTGTAGACCGTACGAGGCACGCCAGCCTCGCGGGCAATGCGAAGCAGCTCACGCGTGCCTTCGACGTTGGCCTTGTACATGGGGGCGGGGTCGGGAATCCAGAGACGATAGTCGGCGGCGACGTGCAGGACGGCGTCGCAGCCGGTGATGGCGGCGCGGAGGGACTCCGGGTCGGCAAGGTCGCCGATGTGCGTGTCGATTTTGCCGCTGCCGGAGATGCCTTCGAGATTGGCGAGGTTGCTGGATTTGCGGACAAGCAGCCGCAGATCCGCGCCCTGGGAAGCAAGTTCCCGGGCAACATGATGGCCAACAAAGCCAGTCGCACCTGTAAGGAAGATGATCATGATCGTGCTGTGAGCGGTGAGTGCAGGGGCGTTGCAGCGCCCTGCGAGTCCGCCCGGCTAGTCCAGGGCCTCGGGAACGAGGGCGATGTTCTTCTCTCCAGCGGCCTTTCTTTCTGCGTACTTTATGAGCCAGGCTTCCCAGTGTTTGCCGGCGGCGCGGTCTTTCCCGCTGAACTCGATGCGAGCGATCTCCGCGTAGCTGACCTTGCGCTTGTCGAGCGCATTGGAGGCAAAGAATTGAATGTAGGAGTCGGCGAGCGTGCTGCCGGTATGCCGGTTGAAAACGAAGACCTCGGCACGTTCGCCGTTCTTGAAAGTGAGTGTGACATCGCCGCGATAGTCGAAGGCCTTCTCCATGGCGACGCGGAGATCGTCATCGCTGGCAAGCTCGGGAATCCAGCCCTCAAGGTTTTCGTGGGCAATCCCGTCTACGACTTCAAGATCGTCGGGATTTACGGTGGAACTGGCCAACTGACTCATGCGCGGGTCTCCTCAAGCAGCTTGTTCGCGGGAAGCTGGGTGCCATCGATCTTCACGAGATGATCGTGCTTGGCGGCAAAGCTGTTGTTGAGCAAGTCGAGAGCGCCCTTGTCCTGATAGCTGCTGAGCGCGGCCTTGGCCATGGCCACAAAGCCGGAGAACGAACCGAAACCATGACTGACGGCGGAGGGCTCATAGCCGCAGCTGACCATGCAGTTGGCACACTGCGGATTGCCGCTGGAGGTGCCGTAACCATCCCAGTTGGTGGTTTCGATGAGTTCCTTGAAGGTCTCGGTGTAGCCGTCCTGAAGCAGGTAGCAGGGCTTCTGCCATCCGAAGATGTTGTAGGCCGGCGAACCCCAGGGGGTGCACTCATAGCTGCGCTTGCCCATGAGAAACTCCAGGAAGAGCGGGCTCATATTGAACTTCCAGCTCTTCTTGCGATTGGACAGGATAGCCCGGAAGAGGCGGCGGGACTTGGCTCGGCCCAGGAAGTGCTGCTGGTCGGGAGCCTTGTCGTAGCTGTAGCCGGGTGAGAGCACGATGCCTTCCACGCCCAGCGACATGACGAAGTCAAAGTAATCGCGGACCATGTTGGGGTCCGTGCCATCGAAGAAGGTGGAGTTTGGTGTCACGCGGAAACCGAGCTTCACCGCTTCCTTGATGCCTTCCACGGCGATGTCCCAGCCGCCTTCGCGGCAAACGGAAAGGTCGTGGTGCTCCTTGAGGCCGTCGAGGTGAACCGAGAAGGTGAGGTACTTTGAGGGCGTGAACTCGTGAGCGCGCTTCTTCAACTCCAGCGCGTTGGTGCACAGGTAGATGTACTTCTTGCGGGCAACGAGGCCGTTGACTATTTCCACAATGTCGGGATGGAGCAGCGGCTCGCCACCGGGAATGGAGACCATGGGAGCGCCGCACTCTTCGACAGCGGCGAAACACTCGGCCGGGGTGAGCTGCTTCTTGAGGATGTGGGGCGGATACTGCACCTTGCCGCAGCCGGCACAGGCCAGGCTGCAACGGAAAAGCGGCTCGAGCATGAGCACGAGGGGGTAGCGCTTCTCGCCTTTGAGCCTTTTCTTCAGGACGTACGAAGCAACCGTCCACATCTGGGAAATGGGAACACCCATAATTCAAAATCCTCCTGCGTTGAAACAGCACCTTATCCGGAACCTCCGGGCAGTGGCTAGTCCGCGCTTTCCATGGCCCGCTTGTAGGTAGTCAACGCCAGCAGCGGGAAGTAGTTGCGATACATGTGATAGGCCAGATAAAAGACCCTGGGGAAGCCGGTTCCTGTAATGATGGCCTGGCGCGTCTTGCCCTCGCCGATGGATTCATCCCAGTTGCCTGCGGACTGCTGGCGTTCGAGCAGCCAGCGAACGCCTTTGGCGATGGAGTCACTGCGATTGTCGCCGGCAGCCAGCAGACCAAGAATGGCCCACGCAGTCTGGGAAGGCGTGCTGATGCCAGTGCCGCGCGTGTCCGGATCGTCGTAGCTGTGGCAGCTTTCGCCCCAGCCACCGTCGGTATTCTGCACCATGCGAATCCACTCGGCAGCCTGCTGCATTTGCGGTTCGTTGCGCTCGACGCCGATGGCATCGAGGCCGCGCAGAACCAGGAAAGTGCCGTAGATGTAGTTGACACCCCAGCGCCCAAACCAGCTGCCGTCGGGCTGCTGCTCGCGGAAGATGAACTGGATGGCACGCTGGACGCGCTTGTCCTGCCGTGTGTAGCCGTAGCTGGCCAGCATTTCCAGGATGCGCCCCGTAATATCGACGGTCGGCGGGTCCAGCATCGCGTTGTGATCGGCAAACGGGATGTACTGGAAGATCATCTTGATATTGTCTTTGTCAAAGCTGGCCCAGCCGCCGGATTTGCACTGCATTGCGAAGAGCCATTGGATGGCGCGCTGGGAGACGTCGTACTGCAGGCGCTCGCGCGGGTTTTCTACCTTGCTGAGGGCAAGCAGAACCTGCGCGGTATCGTCGGTGTCGGGATAAAACTCGTTGTTGAACTCGAAGTACCAACCGCCGGGCTCGGCATTCTTGACCTTGACGGCCCAGTCGCCCTTATGCCGAACTTCCTTGGAGAGTATCCAGTCGGCCGCCTTGACCATGCGTGGGTCGTCAGCCGGGACACCCGCCTCACCGAGAGCGAAGACCGCGTACGCCGTGTCCCAAACGGGAGACATACAGGGCTGCATGCGGAAGGTGGGCTCCGGGAATTCGGGTGAACCTGCGTCTTCGATGCCGAGCTTCTCGAATTCGTCGCGGGCGCGAATGACCTGCGGATCGTCGTCGGAATATCCAAGGCAGCGCAAAGCGACGATGGCGTTGAGCATGGCCGGGTAGATGGCGCCGAGACCATCGGTCATCTCAAAACGCTCGAGCATCCACTGCTCTGCCCGCTTGAGCGCCAGCTTGCGCAAGGGGCGGATGTGCACCGCCTCGAGCACGTGAAACGCTCGATCCACAAGGAGAAAGAAGTTTCGCCAACTCACCAGCTTTTTGTGGTCCATGCGGAGGCGCAGGTTGGCGTTCTCGCGGCCACCGACGAAGAGCTCGTCTATTCCCTGCTCGGCGGGAATCTTCTTGAATGGCTTTTTGGCGTAGATGATTGCCAAGGGAACGAGGATGGAGCGCGACCAGGAGGAGATTTCGTAGATATTGAAGTAGAACCAGTTGGGAAAGAGAACGATCTCCGGCGGAATGGCGGGAACCGCGTCGTAGTCGTACTGGCCGAGCGCGCACAGGTAGATTTTGGTGAAGGTGTTGCATGCGACGACGCCGCCGTTAGCCAGAATCCAGGAGCGGGCCTTGGCCAACACGGGGTGGTCGCCGGGCATCCCCATCAGCTTGCAGGACGAGTAGCACTTGACGGTCAGCGAGATGTTGCCAGGCCCACCGGAGTAGATGCTCCAGCTGCCGTCGTTGTTCTGGTAGCGCAGAATCTGGGCGTAGGCGCGGCGCATCTTTCCCTCATCGCCGCTTTCCAGCAGGGTATGCAGGAAGATGTAGTCCGACTCGAGCATGGCGTCGGCTTCCAGTTCGCCACACCAATAGCCGTCTGCGTGCTGGTCGCGGAAGAGATGGTCGCACGACCTGTCAATCGCCGACTCCACCTGGGACAGGTCCGCGTCAATGCGGCCAAATCTGGGAGTGACGGATTGTGTCTTGACTGAAAATTTACTCATGCGTCTCGATTTCATTTCGGGAGGCCCAAGGCGCCCTCAGGCAACCTTGGATCCACTGCCCAAAGCCAACTAACGAACAGGAATGCGGTGCGCTCCGCCTGCACTCCCAATTGCCTGAACGATCTCCGGGGGCAGGCCAAAACGAACGTTCTCCGGCATCACTTCTACTTCTTCGACGCTGGAATATCCTGCTTGTTGCAAATAATTGATGACATCTTCGACGAGCACTTCCGGAGCCGAAGCTCCGGCAGTAACCGCAACGGAAGCAACGCCTTCCAGCCACTTGGGATCGATGGCCTCCGAGTTGTCGATCAGGTACGATTTTGTGCCCAGATTATTGGAGACCTCAACGAGGCGATTGGAGTTGGAGCTGTTTGTGGAGCCGACGACCAGCACCAGATCCGCGCCTGGAGCGACATTGCGGACCGCGACCTGGCGATTTTCCGTGGCATAGCAGATGTCCTGCGTATGGGGCCCGACAATGTTGGGAAACTTGACCTTGAGTGCGTGGATGATGTCGCGAGCCTCGTCGAGCGAGAGCGTGGTCTGGGTAAGGTAGGCGACGCGATTCGGGTCAGGAACGACAAGCGCTTCCACTTCGGCGACGTTGGAAACGACTTGTGTTGCCTCGGGTGCTTCGCCGAGCGTGCCCTCGATTTCATCGTGGTCGCGGTGGCCAACCAGGACAAGAGAGTACCCCTGCTTGGCAAACTTTACGGCTTCTACGTGGACTTTGGTCACCAGCGGGCAGGTTGCGTCAATCACTTTGAGGCCGCGAGCCTTGCTTGTTTCGCGAACAGCCGGGGAAACGCCGTGCGCGGAATAGATGACGCGCTGGCCGTTTGGAACCTCCTCAATTTCGTGAACAAAGATTGCGCCTTTTTCCGCCAGTTCATTGACGACAAAGCGGTTGTGGACGATCTCCCGGCGCACGTAGATGGGCGCGCCGAAGGTCTCAAGGGCGATGTTGACGATATCGATGGCGCGCACGACCCCGGCGCAAAAACCGCGGGGTTTGAGCAGCAAAACGCGCTTCTGACCGGCGGAACCATCCGCTTGGCCGAGAGAGGGGAAGGCTGGAGAGGCAGTTGTCGTCACATCCCCAGTATACCAACAGGTTGCGTTTGCTAATACCAGGGAATTGCCACTGGGGAAATCAGGGGGTCAATGGGGGAAGGTGGGGGGTGAGCCGCGTGAAAGGCCGGGGAAGTTAATTACCGGCTGGCGGCGATCATCTGGCTGGCATGGCGCTGGCTGGCCTCGGTGACAACCGCGCCGGAGAGCATGCGGGCCACTTCGTCCACGCGGGCCGGGGCATCGAGGAGGCGAACCTGGGTCTTGGTGCGGCCGTGGTCCTCGCGCTTTTCCACTACAAAGTGCTGGTCGGCAAAGGCAGCTATCTGGGGCAAATGGGTAACGCAGAGGACCTGCTGGGCGCGGCTGAGCTGTTTGAGCTTTTGCCCGACAGCTTCGGCGGCGCGGCCGCCAATGCCGATATCGATTTCGTCAAAGACGAGGGTACGGGGAGCCACCTCCGCCTTGCCGGCCGTTTTGCCAGCCGCCTTGGCTTTGCCGGTGGGGCCAGCTCCCTCTTCCACGCTGACCTTGAGTGCCAGCATGACGCGGCTCATTTCGCCGCCTGAGGCGATCTCGTCGAGGGGTTTGAGGGGCTCGCCGGGGTTGGTGGCGATGCGATATTCCACGGCATCCCAGCCATGGGAGGCCCAGGAAAACTCATCCAACTGGGGCGACACGGTCACCTGAAAGCGCACCGTCATGGCGAGTTCATTGATCTGCTTTTCGGCCATTCGGGCAAGCTTGCCGGCTGCGGCGGTGCGGCTGGCGCTGAGGGTGTGAGCTGAGGCGGCATAGAGTCCACGGGCATCGGCCAGTTCGGAGCGGAGTTGGCGAAGGATGTCTTCCCGGTCCTCGACTTCGGCCAGTTTTTGAACCACATCCTGGCCGAAGGCAACGACCTGGTCCAGGGTTGGACCATATTTCCGTTTGAGGCGGTGGAGAAGCGCGAGGCGGTCTTCAATCTCGGCGAGGCGTTCCGGCGAGGCGTTGATTCTCTCGGCATAGTCGCGCAGGCTCACTCCGAGATCATCCACAATGGCCCGGACGGAAACGAGCTGGGCTGTCGATTCTTTGAATTGCGGGTCAAAGCGGCTCAGTTCCTCGACATGACGCATGGCCAGGCGGAGAGCCGCCTCAGCCGACGCACTGCCCTCGTACAACGCATCGAAGGCTCCGATGGCGGCGGCGTAGAGTTTTTCCGCGTTGGCCAGGACCCGCTTCTCGGTTTCGAGCTGGTCATCTTCTCCGGGCACGAGTTGGGCCGATTCGATCTCCTTGCGCTGATAGCTCCACAAATCGACCATGCGGAGGCGGTCCTGCTCACCCTGCTCAAGTTCGGAGAGGCGAGTCGCAGCGCGACGCCAGCGGGAATGTGCCTCGGCAACCTGGGCCGCCATGGCGCTGGAATCGTGGCCGGCGAATCGATCCAGAAGGATGCGCTGCTGGGTGGGGTCGAAGCTGCTGAGCGTCTCGCTTTGGGCGTGAACCAGGGCCAGCTCCGGGGCAAGAAGCTTGAGAACAGCGACCGTGGCGGGCTGGTTGTTCACAAAAACGCGGCCCTTGCCATTGAGCAGGATTTCGCGGCGAAGGATGATTTCGGTGCCGCTGGAGTCGATTCCGTTCTCTTCCAGAATGACGTCGGCCGCGTGAGTAGCTTCAAAGACGCAGGAAATTACGGCTTTTTCCGCCCCGTGCCGAACCACCTCGGCTGAGGACTTGCCGCCCATCAGCAACGCCAGCGCATCGACCAGGATGGATTTGCCAGCCCCGGTTTCCCCGGTGAGCAGGTTCAGTCCCGGACCGAAGACCGCGATTGCGTGGTCGATGACCGCATAATTTTCAGCGCGCAACTCAACGAGCATGGGGTTGACCTGTTTCTCCTGCTTGCCAGTCTAACGGCTATGGGGGAGGCAAGGGCAAAAGCCTCTTGATGCGAAAGGGTTTCCGTGCGCAGCATAGCACGACAGAGGCATCTGGGAACCATCCTCCAGTGGACCAAAGTGGGTTATGTATCCAGATCGCAACTTGGAAGCGCTTTCTGCATCTGCTAGTTTCGTAAATGAGGTATACGCCGATTCTTGCCGCTACCCTAGCATTTTTGATACAGTCCGATGCTGCTCCGGCAGCTCCGTCCAACTCCAACGCGCTGTTAGAGATGGTAAGCAACAGCGGAGGTGTTGCGATTGCCGTCCTGGTAGTGCTGGCCCTGGCCAGCATCTATTCGTGGACGATTATTTTCGGCAAGATGAGCAGCTTTGGCAAAGCGACCAAGCAGAGCCGGCGGTTTATCCGCACGTTTCGCAAGGCAACGCGGCTGCAGGAAATTGCCGCCAGCACGGCGGATTACCAGCCGAGCCCGCTGGCGTTGGTTTTTGACGAGGTGTACGAAGCCTACAAGCGCCAGACCGGCGGCTATGGCCCCCCGCGCAACCTGGTGCCCCTGGAGCGATCCGCGCAAACCGCCTGCAGCGAGGCGCTGACACGGCTGGAGCAACGGCTAACCTGGCTGGCGACGATTGCCTCAAGCGCAACCTTCGTAGGCCTTTTCGGAACCGTGATGGGGATTGTGGATGCCTTCCATGGGCTGGGTACTGCTGGATCGGCGACGTTGCGGGCAGTTGCTCCGGGCATCTCGGAAGCCTTGATTACGACCGCGGCCGGGATTTTTGTGGCTGTTCCGGCGGGTGTGGCCTACAACCAGTTCACAGCACGGCTGCGGGTATTTGCCTCAGGCATTGATGACTTCTCGCGCGAGCTGCTGAATTCGCTGGAAGAGATTCCACAGCGCGGTGCGGTCACCGGCTCAGTTCCCACGCCGCCTCCTGGGCCACGCAGCATGGAGAAGGAGCTGTAACGTGGCCTTTACAACCAACAATGGACGGACGCAAAGCTCGCTGGCCGAGATCAACATTACGCCGCTGGTCGACGTGGTGCTGGTTCTGCTGGTGATCTTTATGCTGGCGGCGCCGGTATTGCAGTCGGGCATTGAGGTGGCCGTACCCAAGACGCGCACGGTCAAGGAAATTACGGAGCAGCGGTTGGTGGTTACGATTACCCGCGACCAGGAGGTCTTTCTTGGAGATCAGCCGATCAATGTGCATGATCTGGCCAATCAGCTGCACAGGAACGGCACCGATCCGTCGAAGCAGGAGATCTACCTGCGAGCGGATGAGCATGTGCCTTTTGGAGCCTTTGCCAGCGTGATGGACGCGGTGAAGCAGGCAGGGATCACCAATATCAGCATTGTGACCCAGCCACTGGAAGGCAAGACCGACGCCGGCAGATAGTCCTTTCCCTGCCTTGAAATCGGAGCAGGCCTGCCGATCGAGACGCCAGACGGAACCCGACCATGAGCGAAGTGCTGAACGCCAGCGAACAACTCGAGCGCACCCTGGGGAAAGAGCCCATCGGGCGGCCTATGCTGTCGGCACTGGTATTTCACGCGGTGATCTTCGGTCTGGCGGCAAGCTATGGGGTGATTATGGGCCTGTTTCCCCATCATCTTGCCGGAGGGTCGGGGAGCGAGGGGGCAATTTCTGTGCAACTCGTGAGCAACGCGCTTCCCCTGCCCGCCGACGAAAAGCCGAACGACAACGTGCTGGCAACGGAGAACCCGAGCAAGGCTCCTGCCGAACCCACCCCCAAGGCGAAGCCTGTCGAGGACAAGAGCGCCATACCGATCGCCACCAGGATTGCGCCGCCGAAAAAGGAACAGAAGAACCAGCAAAGCAACACTCCCATCCGGCAGACACCCCAGAAACAGGACAATCGCGCCCAGTTCGGCGAGCAGGCGGCGGCCAGGGTAGACCGGGGTACGCCTTCGACTACGGGAACGACGGTGGGCCACTCAACCGTGACCTCGTCCGGAGGACAGGGCTTCCCATACCCTTGGTACATTGAGGGAATCAACCGCAAGATCAATGAAAACAGCTATCGCGGAGAGGTGGACCCGCGGACGCCGGTTGGCACAAAGGCCAACATCCTGTTCACCATACGCCGCGACGGTTCTGTGGCGGACACCAAGATAGACAAGGCCAGCGGCAGCCCGACGCTGGACCGTTCGTGCCTGCGCGCCGCTCAGCGAGTTGACACTTTTGGGCCGCTTCCGTCTCCACCGGGAAACGGTCCGTTGATCGTCTCTTATTATTGTGAGTACTAGGTTTCAGCCGCTGTGCCAGAGCTGAACCTTGACTGGACTGAGAGCAATGGTTTTCTAACCCTGGAGGTATTCCAGGAGAAGGACTGAAATTCGCATGAAGTCTTTTTTGCGTGCTCTTCCCCGCGCACTTTCCATCGGTATCGTGATTGCATTTTTGGGGCTGTCCGGACCGCCGTTGCAGGCGCAGGACTGGATCAAGACCGGAAGCAACCTTTCAAACCAGCGGATTCGCCTGGGAGTTGCCGAGTTCCGGCCCCTGGGTGCGGACGCTGCCGGTCCAGGATTCAAGCTGACTTTTGACGCCACGCTTTTCAGCGACCTGACCAATGCCGGAATCTTTGACATGGTTTCGCGCAGCCTGTCTCCGACAGGGACGCCGGGATCTCCGCAGGAGGTCAATCTTGGGCAATGGGCAACGGAGCCGGCGAATGCCTCGATGGTCGCTTTCGGTTCGATCAATACGAGTGGCGGTCGTTTGACCGTATCCGGCTGGGTGTTTGATGCCAAGAATCCGGGAAGTCCGCAGGTTCTGGGCAAGCAGTACAGCAACACAGCAACCGACGACAACGCACGCATGCTAGCGCACCAGTTTGCCGACGACATCATTAACCGGTTGGGCGGGGGCATCAACGGGATTGCCGAGACAAAGATTTACTTTGTGAGCTCTCGAACCGGGACGAAAGAGATCTGGGCGATGGACTACGACGGTGCCAACCAGCACTTGATGACCAAGCTGGGCAGCGTTTCGCTCTCACCGCGCATCTCGCCGGATAACAGCCGACTGGCATTCTCCTCGATTGGCCGGGATGGGTGGGCAATCCGTATGTTCTCTCTGGACCTGGGACGCCTGGTAGCCTTCCCTGCCGGCGCGGCTGGGGGAGCCAATGTTTCTCCAGCCTGGTCCGGAGACGGGACAAAGCTCGCTTTCTCATCGGCGCGCTCCGGGGAATCGGAGATTTGGGTCTGCGACGCCAACGGCGGTGGTTTGCGGAAACTTACGGCATTTCGCAATAACTCCTCGCCAACCTGGAATCCGCGAACCAACAACCAGATTGCATGGGTGAGCGGGCGGACTGGCGAACCACAGATCTACATCATGGACTCCGACGGAGGCAACATTACTCGGATGACCGATGGTGGCTATGCTGTGTCTCCCTCGTGGTCGCCCAATGGGCAGCTTCTCGCCTTCTCCTGGAATCGCAAGTACGGGCCCGGTGCTCCTGGCGGCCAGGACATCTATGTATTGGAGATCGCGTCCATGAAATGGCTCCAACTGACGCACGACTCCGGCAGCAATGACTTCCCGAGCTGGTCTCCGGATGGTCGGCACCTGGTTTTTGAAAGAGCGGTTGGAGGGCATCCGCAGATTTGGTCGATGCTTGCCGATGGTACAGAACAGCATGAATTGACCTACAATGGCAGCAACTTTATGCCAAACTGGAGTTGGAAATAAATTGCCGCTCGAAATGCGGCCAACAGAACTACCTCGTCCGGGATCTACGAAATTCCAAAGGAGAAAAACATTGAACGTCCAGCGTCGTTTGTTTACGTCCCTCGTCGCCCTCACGGCATTGGCAACCGTTATTGGCTGCGGAAAAAAGAAGATGCCACCGGTAGACACGGCTCCTGCGATTGCAGCCCCGGCTCCCACTGCGGAACTGACGGCTACGCCAACTTCGATTACGGCCGGTGACCAGGTGGTGCTGTCCTGGCGCACGAGCAATGCAAATTCAATCTCGATCGAGGGGATTGGCGACCTTCCGAGCACAGGCGTCAAGACGGTGACGCCGACCAGCTCCACCAGCTATCACCTGATTGCTCGCGGAGACGGCGGACAGGCCGATGCGACCGCGCGTGTCACAGTAGCTGCCGCGCCTGCGGCTGTAGCCGTGGCCAACGATGGCGCGGGCAGCAACATGACGGCCGAGGAGCAGTTCAAGGCCAACGTGCAGGACATCTTCTTCGACTACGACAGCTACGACGTTCGCGGCGATGCCCAGGGCGCGCTTTCGAAAGCGGCCGCATACCTGGCATCGAATCCGGGGATCAAGGTTCTGATCGGCGGCTATTGCGACGAGCGTGGTTCCAACGAATACAACCTGACTCTGGGCCAGAGCCGGGCCAACTCCGTAAAGCAGGCGTTGGTGCAGGCGGGCGTGGCGGAAAGCCGGCTTCGTGTTGTCAGCTATGGCAAAGAGAAGCCATTCTGCACGGAGTCGACCGAAGAGTGCTGGCAGCAGAATCGCCGTGCCGGTTTCTCGATTGACCGCTAGAAGCCAACGAAACAGCGTCTGATCGATCGAAGCGCATCCGATGAGCCCCGGCTATGGCGGGGCTCAAGGCCCTCCGGGAAGTCAGACTGACATCGATCCGATGGCTTATAATCCACTTTTGTTGAACCAGTTGCGGCATCTGGCCCAATGACCAGCCGTCGCAGCCTTATTTCAATTGATCGCGAGAGGTCTCATGGTCCGCACTTTCCGTTTTCGTCTGCCCGCCTTATTGATCGCTGCGTTGCTGTTTGTTCCCCGCCCCGCCCATGCCACATCGAAAGAGATCATCGAGCTGCAGACACAGGTGCAGCAACTGCTGGACATGGTGCAGCGGATGCAGTCGACCCTGGACACCCGCTTTGGCGTCATCCAGCACCTGGTGGAGCAAGATACCGACAACGTGAACCGGATGAGTGCTCTGGTCACTGCGATGCAGCAGAAGATGAATGCGGACTCCGATGCCAGCACGGGCAAAACGGACGCGCTTTCCGGCCAGGTGCAGTCGGTCAACGACTCCCTCGACGAGCTGAAGTCGCGGATTGGCAAGGTGGATAAGCAGCTTCAGGACATTCAGGCACAGCTGCAGACCATGCAGGCACCACAACAGCCAGCTGGTGCCGCAGGTTCAGCAGCTCCGGGCTCCCCGACAGACGCAGGGCAACCGGGCGGAGCACCAGCCGCTGCTCCTCAGGTGCCACCCCTGCAGGATACGTATCAGGGCGCACTGCGCGACTACAACGCCGCACACTACGACATTGCCAGCTCTGAGTTTGGCGACGTCATCCATTACTACCCGCAAGAAGATCTGGCCGGGAATGCGCAGTTTTACCTGGGTGAGATTGCCTACCACCAGGGCAAGTTCAAGGACGCGATCAAGCAATACAACGCCGTCATCGAGAACTTCAGCGGCAACCCGAAAGCTCCCGCGGCTCAGTTGCGCAAGGGGTTCGCGCTGTTGGCTCTGGGGCAGAAGGAACCAGGAGTGCATGAGCTGCGCTCGCTGATACAGCGTTATCCGCAGTCACCGGAAGCGGCACAGGCCCGCACCAAGCTGAATGGACTTGGAGTGCGCATCACGCAGCGGTAGGCAGGCACAGGGAATAGTTCTGCGCGGCCAGACCCGGTCAGGAGCCAAGACTCTGCGTACAAAAGGTGAGGGGCTCGTGGAAGTGAGGCGTACCTCTACTCACTTCCACGAGCCCCTTGTCCTATTCCCGGTTACTGCAACGACGCGTTGATTTTGTCGAGAACGTCCTTGCCAGGCTTGGTCACGGATTCGGGCTGGGTACCGAGCGGAACATCGACCAGGTTGAGGTGATCGATGAAGGTCGGCGCCTCTGGATTGACGTAAAAGACGCCCGTCAAAACTTCATCCTTGGCCTGCGACTCCATCAGCGTATGCACCGCACGGACCTTGTCCGTGGGGTCATAGTCCTCAAGGAGCTTGCGCAGGCGGAGTTGAGATCCGTCGTGCATGCGCACGTCTGTAGTGGTGCCCGCATCGTAGTCCACATCGATATCTTCGAAGCTGGGCACGAAGCCAAGCTCGTTGATCGGCTCGTCATTCTCCTGCATGAACTTGTAGCTCTTGGTGGAGCCTTCATGGTCGTTGAATGTGACGCAGGGGCTAATGACATCCAGCATGACCGTGCCCTTGTGGGCGATGGCAGCCTTCAGCATGGACAGCAACTGCTTCTTGTCCCCGGAGAAGGAGCGGCCGACAAACGTAGCACCGAGCTGAATTGCCAGGGAGCAGGTGTCGATAGGGGGCAGGTCGTTGACAACGCCAGTCTTGAGCTTGGAGCCAATATCAGCCGTGGCTGAGAACTGCCCCTTGGTCAGGCCGTAAACGCCGTTGTCTTCGATGATGTAGATCATGGGCAGATTGCGGCGCATCATGTGGACGAACTGTCCCATACCGATGGATGCGGTGTCGCCGTCGCCGGAGACGCCGAGAGCCTGCATGGTGTGATTGGCCAGGATGGCCCCGGTTGCCACGGCAGGCATACGCCCGTGAACACTGTTGAAGCTGTGGGCGCGCGAGAGGAAGTAGGCAGGGCTCTTGGAGGAGCATCCGATGCCGGAGAGCTTCATCACACGCTCTGGCTGAACGCCCATTTCATAAAGCGCATCGATGATGCGCTCCGAGATGGCATTGTGACCGCAACCGGCGCAGAGCGTGCTCTTGCCGCCGCGGTATTCGAGAATGGGGAGCCCCAGGCGATTGACCTTGGGCGTGGGAACTGCCGTTGCTGTCGCCATGACTTAGAGGCCCTCCCGCGTGACCAGTGCGCTGGTCACAGACTGCGCGTCCATCGGCAGCCCGTTGTAGTGCAGAATGCTGCGAAGCTTGACCACCTGATCCGGGGTGAGATCAAGCTTGAGCAGGCTTTCCAGTTGAGCATCCCTGTTCTGCTCAATGACGTAGACCCGGTCGTGAGCAGCCACAAACTCCTGCACCGCATCCGTGAAGGGATAGGCGCGGATACGCAGGTAATCGAAGTCCGTGCTGTAGCTTGACTTGATTTCGTCAAGAGACTCGCGGATTGCGAAATCGCTGGTGCCGTATGCGATGATGCCGACCCTGGAGCCGTTGCTGCGAACCAGCAGCGGAGCCGGTACCAGCTTGGCCGCAGTGGCAAACTTGCGGGTCAACCGGTCCATCACTTCGAGGTACTCTTCCGGCTTTTCGGTGTAACCAGCCTTGGAGTTATGCCCAGAGCCGCGGGTGAAGTAAGCCGCCTTGGGATGGTCGGTGCCGGGCAACGTACGATATCCGATTCCGTCGCCATCCACGTCCGCATAGCGGGCAAAGCCACCCAGCCGATTGAGATCCTCGGCGGTGAACACCTTGCCGCGATCAAGCGGTTTGTCGGGATACACGAAGGGATCCGACATCCAGTTGTTCATGCCCAAGTCGAGATCAGAGAGGACGAAGACCGGCGTCTGAAGGCGCTCGGCAAGATCGAACGCTGCGTAGCCGAAGTCAAAACACTCCTGGACCGATCCAGGAAGCAGCACCACGTGCTTGGTATCGCCGTGCGAAAGGAAGACCGTGGAGAGTAGATCCGCCTGTGAGGTTCGGGTCGGCATGCCAGTGGAAGGGCCAGAACGCTGCACGTCGAAGATGACCCCGGGAATCTCAGCGAAATAACCGAGTCCGGAGAACTCCGCCATCAGCGAAATGCCAGGTCCCGAAGTTGCCGTCATGGAGCGGGCGCCAGCCCAGCCGGCGCCGAGTACCATACCAATGGCAGCCAGCTCATCTTCCGACTGAATCACCGCAAAAGTGGCCTTGCCATCTTCGGTGACGCGAAGCTTCTTGAGGTACTCGATGGTGGATTCGATCACGGAAGTTGACGGTGTAATGGGATACCAGGCAACGACGGTGACGCCGGCAAAGACGGCTCCCAGAGCGCAAGCGGCGTTCCCATCGATGACAATCTTGCCCGTGGTTGCGTTCATGGGCTCGATAAAGAACGGATCGTGCTTGGTGAGCTTCTCGCTGAAGTAGTCCGCACCCGCCTTGACGGCGCCGAAGTTCAGGTCCATCGCCTTCTGTTTCTTGGCAAACTGCTTGCGCAGCGCACCCTCGACAGCCGACATATCAATATTCAGGAGCTGGGCCACGACACCGACATAGACCATGTTGCGGACAAGTTTGCGCAGCTTGGGCTCAGGGCAGACAGCGGCCGTAATCTTATCAAACGGAACGGGATAGCAGGTAACATCGTCGCGATACTGAGCCAAGTTGAGGCTCTCGTCGTACACCGCTACGCCGCCGGTAGGCAGGCCAAGAATGTCATCCTTGGCGGTTTCCGGGTTCATCGCCACTACGATATCTATGTACTTCTTGCGGGCGACGTAACCATCTTTGCTGGCGCGAATCGTGAACCAGGTGGGAAGTCCTGCAATATTCGAGGGGAAAAGGTTTTTGCCGCTGACCGGCACCCCCATCGCGAAGATGCTTCTCAGAAGAACGCTGTTGGCCGACTGTGAGCCAGACCCGTTGACCGTCGCAACCTGAATGCTGAAGTCATTGACGACACGCCGGGGAGCGTTCTCTGCTGCTGAAATGCCCTGTTGATGACCCAGAGCAAGGTCTCCAATCGCCATGTGGCGGGAATCCCTTCACTTGAATTTCTGGAAAGAACGTCTCTTCCAAATCCATCGTTAATTATAGCCACTTCGAAGAACTCAAGTCGTTGTATGGACCGAAGTCGTTACCGTGGGACGGGATTCCTTTGCGCTTCGGGGAGATTCTGGACTGGATTGGGCCGAAATAGGCTGCGACCGATTCATAATGCGGGACAATGGGCAAAGTGAGGGGGAAAAGGCGGGGCAAGTCCCGGCGATTTGGCCAATTTCGCCTCCCGGAAGATCCTTGGAAGAACGTTCAGTTCCGAATATTTGCAAGAATATCTTCGACCCGCGCCCGGTTCATGGCATCGAGCGGGAGCAACGGCAAGCGCGGCCAGCCACCATAGTAGCCGTTGAAATCGCAGGCGGCCTTGATGCCGGCGACACCGAGTTTGCTGCCAACGACGTTGCTGGCATTGGAGATATGGCGCTGCCGGTCAAGGGCGAGTAGGTCGTCGTGCTCCTTCCATGCGGTATAAATCTCCTGGCAGGCCTGGGGAGCGCAGGCGGCAAAGGCCAGTACGGCTCCGCTGGCGCCCGCCTCAAGAGACTCTTTAAGGGTGCCGGGAGAGCCGGTAAGAACCTGAAAGCCAACTTCCCGGGTGCGCGTCTTCAAAGCGGGCACCGGAGCGGCCTCGGCCACGGCGGAGCCACTGGCCAATCCCTGTGCGGAAACGAAGGTGGCGGCTCCCTCCGCGGGACGGGCACGCAGCATACGGCCCGTCACCGCCTCAAAGATGGGCGTGACCGTGACGGTGCGCCGGGGAGCGGTTCCCGTGGCCTGGACCACCTGGCGAATGCGCTCGACGCTGCCGCTGGAGTCTTTGAGGCCGATGATGTTGGGATGCTGGGCCAGGGCAGAGACGACTTCGAGCGGAATCTCCATCTCCGTAAAGCGGGGGATGGAGTACAGCACAACAGGAAGCGGGGACCGATCGGCAACGGACTGGAAGTAGTTGAGCAGCGCCGTGTGGGTCAGTTGAGGACGATAGTAGCTGGGATTGCGCACGAGGACGGCATCGTAGCCGAATTCAACTGCGGCGTCTGCCAGTTCCAGGGTGCCTTTGACGCTTTCCCGGGCTACGCCGGCCAGCAGAACCTTGTCCGGGGCGGCGGATTCGGAGGCGACGCGTAGGACCTCCCTGCTCTCGCTATCGGACAGGGAGACGGCTTCTCCTGTGGAGCCGAGGACAACAAGGCCACTGAGAGCGGTAGTGGACAGCCGTGCGATGTTGAACTCAAGCTTGCGGAAGTAGACCCGCTCGTCGGGATAGAACGGAGTGGTGGCAGCAGCGAAAACGCCTTCTAGCAGCATGAAACTATTTTAGAGCCTTGAGCCAGTCCTCCAAAGGTGTATGACGATGCGTTGTTGCGTGATTTGAAACCAGTTGGCTATCGCGTACACTTGGTGTGTCGCGGGAAGCGGGCAAAACCGGATAAGGAGCAGGCGGGCATGGACGAAATGATCCTGGACGGGGATGGCACCCCAAATATTGGCATGCAGGCGCTTTGGGTACTGATCCATACGCTGATTGCGGTTGGCACCTGGGTGGCGATGATGGCGGCGATCACGCTGATGAATCCGCAGAGTGTGCCAGTGGCCGTTACCTGGACGCTCTCGCTCGTTGTGCCGGGCCTGGTTGGTTACCTGTTTACCAAATCGAAGCAGAATGAGATGGCGCCTCACGTCTGGCTGATTGGGCTTATTTGGTTCTTGATCATTTGCCTTTGGGTGCTGGATATGCCGACGGGCCCGAACCAGTGTTACCACTGCGACGCGACGCAGAAGATGCTGTTGACGTTCTTCAGCACGACAGAAGACAGTGGGCTGATTGATGGGCAGGGGCGTCTGATCGGAACGTGGCCGGCCACAGCGCTGATGGGCTACGGCTTTGCTTCGGGATTTGCGTTGAAGGGAAAAAAGTAGCTCTGCCTGCTCTACCGAAGAGGGGTCAAAAGGGGTGGAATGGCCAACACCGCTTGCCCCTGCGGCTCTTCACTTGCTCAGCGTCACCGTCAGCGTCTCCACTGGGGCTGCATAGAACGCCCGCTCCAGCTCCGCCGATCCCCCAAACATGAACCCTTGCAGGTGCCGCGCCGGAAACGAAAACGTCAGGATATCCTCGGCAAAAGGCCACGGATCCAGTTGGAAATGCCGCGGCCCAAGCGGAGTCACTTCCACCTCCGTCGTCCTTCCGTTATTGAGCGCCAGCGGATGCAGCAGAGACGCCTTCTGGTCAAAGGCCACGCAACTCAGCAACGACAGGTTGTCACAGGCCTGTAGAAGCCGAAAATTTTCCTGGATTGTCTCCTCGTGCTTCTCCCGCTCCATCAGCTCCGAATCCGTCTGGATGTTTTCCATCAGCTCTTCCTGAAAAACCAGCAGGTCCTCCAGAAACTCATCCAGCATCGGCAACTGACTCGGGGCAATGGTGCTCCGGTCCGCGTGCTCCGTCAGCAGGTTGTAGGTATGCATGGAAATCAGCATCGCCGCATACGCATCCCGCTCGGAAATAATCTCCACCGCCTCTTCCCGAACCGCCAGGTAGTCCTTCAAATCAATCTCTTCAAAGGCCGAGTACTTCCCCACAAGCTCAATCGAAAACGCAGACGGCCGGCCCTGCCGGGTAATGGAAGGGTGAGCGTCCCGCGCCGCCCAGCCATTGTCGTGCGACGCAATTCCCGTCAGCACACGCATGCGCGGCTCTGGGCGGCGAAACTGCGCGTTCCCCCAAGCCTTGGCAAACTCCCCGGCAAGATGCGCATGATCCGGATGCGTGATCAGCCACCAACCCGTTTCCGACTGCATACGTAACATTTTCTTTCCCCCAAAAAACTTCACCCTGACCAACTATCCTACTCCGAAACACTACTCCGGCTTGACTCATGCCAGTTGTGCAGAAAATACCACTCCAGAAACATCCCCACAAAGAAAAACACAAATCCCAAAACCGCCGCCGCAAACACCAGCGCAAACAGGTAATCGGTCTCCAACTGCCCGCTCGCGTACAAAATCGAGTAACCCAGTCCACCCTCGCCCACGCGGCTCGACCCGGCAAACAGCTCCCCGGTAATTGCTCCAATCACCGCAATCCCCGCCGAGATTCGAATCCCCACAAACAGGCTCGGCAAGGCATGGGGCAATCGCAGCTTCAGCAGCACCTGCATCGGCGTCGCCTTGTGCATCAGAAACAGGTGCACAAGGTTCTGTTCTACGCTGACCAGCCCCTGCGTTGTATTGGCAATAATCGGCGCGAGACATATAAGAAACGCCACCAGAGCTACAGAAATTACTCCCGGCCCGGCCCACATCAGAATCAGCGGCGCAATGGCCACAATGGGAACTGTCTGCAACAAAATCGTGTACGGAAACAGCAGCCGGCGCAGGATCCGCCATTGCGCAAACATCATCGCCACCACCACACCCACCAGCACGCTGGCCAACAGTCCCAGCACCGCCGCCTCCGCCGTCAGGAGAAAAGACGTCACCAGCGACCCAAACCGCTCCACCACCGCCAGCGCAACTGCCTTCGGGCCCGGCAGCATATACGCCGGCACGTGCAGCAACTTCACGGCTAACTGCCAAACGCCAAGCAGGCACAGGAACACCACCAGGTTGTTCACTCCCAGCCACAGTTGCCGCTTCACAGCACCTCCGCCGCATCCGCCGACTGCACCGCCCGCAACAGCCGAGATACTCGAACCACCTGCTGCTCATACTCCGCCGACAACCGCATCGCCGCCGTCCGTGGCCACGGCAAATCTACAGGAACGACATGCGCCACCCGCCCAGGATGCGGCGCCAGCACCACAATCCGCGTCGATAGAAACACAGCCTCCGCCACCGAATGCGTCACAAACATCACCGTCCACTGCTGCTCCACATACAACCGCAACAGCTCCTCATTCAGCCGATCCCGGCTCATCTCATCCAGCGCTGCAAACGGCTCATCCAGCAGCACGATCTTCGGTCGGCTCACCAGCGCCCGCGCAATCGATACCCGCATCTTCATCCCGCCCGACAACTGCCTTGGATACCGCTTCGCCACCTGCGTCAGACCGACGAGTTCAATCATCTGCGCAACTTTCTCCGCACGCGTCGGCCGCGCGACATACTCCAGTTCCAGCCCCAGTCCCACGTTCTCTTCCACCGTCCGCCAGGGTAGTAGCGTCGCGTCCTGAAAAATGAAACTCACAAGCTCGCGCGCGTTCTTCGGCGTCATCCCATTCACCGCGATAGTGCCCTCAGTCGGCGCAGTCAACCCCGCCACCAACCGCAGCAGCGTCGACTTCCCACAACCCGAAGGCCCCAGCAGCGAGACAAACTCCCCCTTTTCCACCGCGATGGAAACACTCTTCAGCGCCACCGCGCCGCCCTCAAACTGCTTCGTCACACCCGCAATCGCAATCTCCGCAAAGCTCGCCGGCCTCACCACCGGCCGCGTGTTCTTCGCCTCGGTCAACTCGGCCATCCTCCACCTCCGATCAACGGCAAATGCAATGCCGACGCGCACTCCGCAGTATGCACAATCTGCTGCGTGGATCGTGCCCAGCTCCAGTTGTCCGCCTGCTCCGGCGACACAGCCGTCGAAGGATTCCGGTCATACAAGGGGAACGACGAGCTCGCAATCTCCAGCCCCAATCGCTCCCCCGCCTGCAACACCACTGATGTCGGCTCCAACGCAAACTCCCACCGCTTCACGCAATCCGCCTCGTACCCCGCCTCGCCGAACATCCAAGAAGACCGCGCAATTCCCACACACACAAACTCCACGCGACCATCCAACATCACCCTCACCAGCTTCGCCACCATGTCCGCGTGCGCTGCCGATGTCGCTGCATACAGCACCACCCGCGGCCGCCCGAAAATATGCATGCGTTCCGTATGCGGCTTCGTCACATACACCAGCAGATTGTTGCCCAACTCCATTGCCGCCTGGTCCTGCGGCCCGCTCAGCGCCTGCACGCCGCCGGGAGCCATCACCGGCACCTCCGGGTCATACACAAACACATCGCGCGCCTCATCCTTCCCTGGAATCTCCGTGGTCAGCGCGCCGTCGCCCTTGCGCGAATTCGCGCTGCCTCCGCTGTGCAGATACAGTATCGCGTTTGTATCGACTGGCCACTCATCGGCCACATGCCAACGATTCTCCCCCAGCGCAAAATGCCTCACCCGCGGCTCGTCGCCAAACTCGCCTGTCCCCTTCAGCCAATGGTTGAACCACCGCAGCAGCACCGCATCCATATTCAGATTCGCAGCGTCTCCAAGGTTTCTATCTCCAACCCGATCGCCCCACGGAATATGCACCCACGGCCCCGCCAGCAGATATTGATTCTCCCGCGCAAACGCACTGCCGGCGCCAGCCCGCAGTGCGCAGTATCCCGCAACCGATCCCTCCACATAGCTGTCATACCATCCGGTAATATGCAGAGCAGGCAGCTTGATCCTGTCCATGCGCGTGCTGATATCCAGCTCGCTCCAGAAGCCGTGCGCTCCGTCGTCGGCTCTGCGATGACTCATCCAGTCGCGCACATACCCCGGCAGCGCTTCCTCGGCAATGGCTTCATGCGCTCCATATGGAACTCGCAGCGCCTGCGCCCGCACCTTCAGCCACGCCGCTTCCAGCCGATCGCTCGCCGCGCGCAATCCTCGCCGCCTCGCATCCTCGCGCAGCATCTGTATTCCCCACCCAAGCGTCGAGGCCAACCGCAGCGCGCCCTGGTGATAGAACCAACCGTTGTACAAATCCGCAGCCGTCATGTGCGGCGCCAGGCACACCAGTCCCTCCGGCTCTTCAGCCGCCGCCAGCAATTGCGTCGCGCCCTGATAGCTGAAGCCGAACATGCCAATGCGTCCGTTGCACGCCCAGTGATTCACCAGCCAGCGAATCGTCTCAGCGCCATCGCGCGCTTCATGGCGAAACGCGTAGAACTCTCCTTCAGAGTCCCCCCGTCCGCGCACATCCTGAATGACCACGTGATACCCATGCCGCGCCCACCACACTGGATGCGCATACACCACCGTCGACGCAATATCCCGTCCATACGGCTGGCGCATCAGCAGCGTCGGCCACGGGCCGCCCGACTCATCGGGATAATAATGATCCGACACCAGCGCCACGCCGTCGGAGAGCACGCATCGCACTGCGCGCTCCAGGCGCACACCGTTGCCGCAATCGATTCGTGTCACAGGTTCACTCCAGTCACGCATCATGCCGAGGCACAAAGGCCTGCATCGCCGCCAGTATCTCGGCAATCTTCGCCGCGGCCTCCATCACCCACTTCTCTCCATTAGCTGCGGTGGCGAGAGCCGGATCGCCCATCACTCCACTCGGCGCAATGTCCCGCGTCAGCCACGCAAAATTCGCGCTTCCGCCCTCCGGCTTCAGCAACTCAGGCATGTCTACACGCGCAATGTAATTGCTCGTGTACGCGTCCCTACGCACCAGCTCCGGAGTTCCATACAACAAGTACGCCGTCTCAATCTCCCCGGCATGAAATCCATAGGTCCGTTCTTGCGCGCTAACCCCATCAAAGCTTGCCCCCGGCGAACCAAACAGTGAGAACGTGCGCAGCCCAAACTCCGCCCGCAGATCCCGCGCCATCACATCCACCAGTGACGTATTTCCACCATGCGAGTTGTAGAGCACCAGCCGCTTGAATCCACCCGCGGCAATGCTTGCGCCCAGGTCGCGAACGACCGCCATGAACGTCGCCGCAGAGACGGAAAGCGTACCCGGAAATCCAATGTGCTCGTTGCTTTTTCCGTAGCAGATCGGCGGCAGTGCATACACCGGCAACTCCGCCGGCATCAACTCCAGCGCCTTGCCCAGCAGCAGGTTGTTGCACAACGTATCAGTGGCCAGCGGCAGATGATGCCCGTGCTGTTCGATTGCCGCTGTCGGCAGAATCAAGAGCGTCTCCTCGCGCAGCAACGCATCCACCTGCTTCCACGTCAAGTACGCAAAGTTGCGCGCATCGGGTATCCACGTCTTCATTCCTTCACCTCATCCGCATGAAAGCTCAGCATCTTGCCCGGATTCAGCAGTCCCCTCGGGTCATATTTTTTCTTTGCCAGCAGCTGAATATTGTCGCTGCGAAACCGTCCGCCATCTTCCAAAAAATTCACATGTGGATTGGCGATGAATACGCCGATTTCGCGGCAATATGCAATCATCTCGTTCAGCCGCTCATCGGTCGTGTAATACACCAACGGAATCGCGCCCGGCACCACCACACCCTCGCCGTTCTTCATGAACTCAATGTGAAACAGAATCTCTTTTCCATATCGTTCGCGCAGCAAACGAAACTGTTCCATGCAATTGGCCGGCGAAAATCCCGCTTGCAGGTATGTCCAATTCGCGTTCGCTTTCATCGCCCACAATGTCGTGTGGTTCCACGTGTAATCGCTCAGGAGCGGTTGCGTCCTCGGCCCCGTGAAGACACCCGTGAATGTAACCTCGCCACCGGCCGCCTCCGCCACCGCGCGCAGCGTCTCCGCCTGCCCTGTTGCAATCATCACCAGCACCAGCGTCTTGCCCTCTGCAATCACCTGCTTCACGGGCGCAAAAAACGATGGAATCGGCCACTCAAATACCGTCACCAATCGCTTCTGCCACGCGGCCCGCTCGGCAATCGCTCTGGCGAATTCAAAGCCCTGCTCGAATGTCGGAAACGCCACGGTAAACTGCGTCCACGCTACGGCCGGCGTCAGCGCAAACCACACGCGCGTGATGATCCCGTTCGTCCCCCAGCAATGCAATATCTCGTGCACCGCCGCGCCTTCATGCCGCACCACGCGCGGCTCCGCTTCCATCGTCACCACTTCAATAGCGCGCACCGTATCGAAGTCGCGTAACCCACCATGCGCCACCGATCCGATTCCGCCCGACCCACCTGCAAGAAATCCACCCACGGTCGCTTTCGCCAGTGTTGACGGGTACATCCGCAGCTCCCACCCTCTCGCGCGAGCCTCCGTCTCCAGCGGAGCCAACCGCAGCCCAGGCTCGCAAACGGCCACTCCATCCGCCGTAATCTCCTCCAGCGCGTCCATCAGCGAAAGGTCCAGAATGATGCCGCCCTGCAACGGAATACACTGTCCATAATTTCCCGTGCCTGCGCCTCGAACCGTCACTGGAACCTTCGCCGCATACGCGTAGCGCACAATCTCCACTACCTCATGCAAGCTCCTCGGCTGCACCGCAACATCGCCGAATTTCTCCTCCAGCTGACGCTTCAAAATCGGTGAGTACCAATAGAAGTCCCGCGACAACCGCTCCAGCGTACTCCGCGTCGTAATCACCCGCCCATCATCGCCCAGCACCGCGCACAACTCCGCGGTAAGCGTCTTCAACGTCATCGGTTCACCTCGTCCTGTTTCGTCTTGCTGGTAGTCCACAGCGCAAAGGCGCGAAGCATATTCGGGTGCGTGAACAGCGCATAGCAGGCCTCGCCCATCACCGGCCCGTCCACCACGCACGGCATATCGCTGCGCTTCGCCACTTCTCTCGCGCCTATCTGTATCTGGCGGCAGTGTCGATTGCACTGCTCAATCGTCGCCCCGTACACCACTCGATCCACGCCTGCCCACAGCGCCGCGCTCATGCACATTGGGCATGGCTCGCAGGTCGTATACAACGTGTATCCCTTGAGCGAGACCTGCTTCAGCTTCTTCGTCGCCAGCCGTATCGTGCGTACCTCGGCGTGTGCACTCGGGTCCACCTGCGGCCCCACCGCATTCACGGCACGCACCAGCAGTTCTCCGGTCGATGTATCCACAATTGAGCAGCCAAAAGGAACCGGACGATCCGACTTGAGCGACCGCGCCGTAAACGTGGCCAGCTCCAACATCCGTTGCTCATCGAAGGTCAGGTTCGTCGTTGCGTGAGGAAGTTTCGGCTTGCGCGCACCCATAGCAAAAATTAGCACGTAAACCCATGAGTTTTCCCCTGCAAATCCCCCTCCAAAATCGCAAGCGCTTTCGTCTGGTTACAATTGCCTGCATGGCTCCCCTCGCCCCCAACACTGCCGACATCATGAGTTCCTCGATCCTCGCCCTGCGCATCGCCCTCGGACAGTCTGACCCGGCCATCACGCCTCAGGCCCTCGCCGCCGAGGCGCTCTCCCGCGCCAACTCCAACCTGGGCCGCAACACCTACATCCACCGCGACCCTGCCTGGACTCTCGCCCAAGCCGGCCGTGTCGCCGCCATTCCCCGCCAGCCCGGGGGCCCATTCGGCGACAGCCGCGGACCGCTCTGGGGCATCCCCGTCTCCGTCAAAGACTGCTTCGACCTCGCCGGCGCGCCCACCAGTTGCGGCACACACTTCTATCGCGACTTCAACGGCCCAGCCCTCGAGAACTCCTGGCTGGTCAACCAACTCCAGTCCGCCGGAGCAGTGATCACCGGCAAAACCCACCTCCACCCGCTTGCCTACGGCATAACCGGCGAAAATCCCGACTTTGGCGACTGTCTGCAACCAGTCGACCCCAGCGCATTGACTGGCGGATCCTCGTCAGGCGCTGCCGCCAGTGTGCAGGAGGGCTCCGCCCTCGCAGCCATCGGCACAGACACCGGCGGGTCGATCCGGGTCCCCGCAGCACTCTGCGGACTCGCCGGCTATCGTGCCTCCATCGGCCGCGGCAACTGGGAGGGCGGCGCCCACCTTGCCGAGACTTTCGACACCATGGGCTGGCTCTTTCGCCACCTCGAAGACGGCCCCCTGCTCGGCTCGCTCCTGGGCTCAACAAATCCCCGCGCAGCTACTTTGCCAACCCGCTTTGCAATCGTTTCCGACAGCTTCCTGCAAGACTGCGATCCCGAGGTCGCCGCCGCCCTTTATCGTTGCCGCCTCGAGTTTGAAGCCCTCGGCCTCACCGCCCACACCGTCGACGTCTCCTGGTGGGCCGGCTCCATGGAAATCTTTGCCCCACTCCAGGCCATTCAGGCCGCCAAATATCACGCCGGCCACTATGACCGATTTGAAGCCTCCATCGCCCAGCGCCTCGCCTGGGGAGCATCCCTGCCCAACGACAAGATCCCCGACATTCGCGACCTTGTCCTCCAGTGGCATGCCTTTCGCGCCCGGATGGATGCCCTGCTTGACGAGCACCAGTTGCTCCTTCTTCCCGCTGCGCCCGTCGCCAAACTCCCCGCTGGCGCCGACCACAGCCTCACTCGCCAGCGTCTGCTCCGCTACACCACGCCCGTCTCCCTGTCGGGAATGCCTGCCGTCACCATCCCTTTCGCAGGCGGCGGCATGCAGTTGATTTCCGCCCGGGAAGACGACGCACGCCTTCTCACCCTCGCCGCCAACCTCGGCAAACGGCGCATATCTTCAGGGAAATCCACCAGAGCCTCGTGGTAACGTCGTCTTCTAAAGCTGGAGCCGGCCTTACCAGCCGGCCGCATCACAGGAGGGCGCAACCCGTTGCAGCAAAACACTTTCCGTTATCTCTTCCGCACCGCCGCCAGTGCCGCCCTTGCCTTGCTCACAGCCTGCCACGGCAACCAGAGCCCGGCCGCCGCCAACGGACTCACCCCCATCCGCGTGCAGGCTGACTGGTATCCCCAGGCCGAGCACGGCGGCTACTACACAGCCATCGTCAAGGGCTACTATCAAGCCGAAGGGCTTGACGTCTCCATCCTCCCGCTCGGGCAATACACCAGCACCTTCCAGGTCGTCGCCTCAGGCCAGGCGGAGTTCGGTCTCGGCTCCAGCGACCAGATCCTCGAAGCCGTCTCCAACGGCCTGCCGTTGATCGCCGTCGGGGCCACCATGCAGCACGACCCCCAGGCCATCATGGTCCACCAGAGCTCTCCCATTCACGACTTCTCTAGCCTCGAAGGTCACGCCATCGCCGCCCAGCCCGGCGCCACATGGCTCAAATTCATCACCAGCAAATATCAGCTCAAGTCCATCCGCGAAATCCCCGCCACCCACTCCATTGCCAACTTCCTGGCAGACCCCGGCTACGTGCAGCAGATCTTCGTCACCTCTGAGCCGTACTTTGTCACCAAGGCCGGCGGCGACTACCGCACAATGCTCATCTCCAACGCCGGCTACGACCCCTACCGCGTCTTTTTCACCCGCCGCGATTACGCGCTTGAGCACCCCGACGTCATCGCCCGCTTCGTCCGCGCCACCATCAAGGGCTGGCAGGAATATCTCCGCGCCCCTGGCCCGGCCAACGACCTCATCCTCAAGCTCAACCCTGCCCAGAATCCCGACCAAATGCAGTTCACCCTGAAGGCGCTCAAAGACGGGGACTTCATCACCGGCCCTGACCACTCCGGCGCGCAAATCGGACAAATGTCCCGCGACCGCTGGCGGCAAACCAACACCCAGCTCACGCAACTCGGCGTCATCCGCAAGCCCATTGACCCGGCCACGGCCTACACTCTCAAGTTTTTGTCTCAGTAGTTTCTTGGAGAATTCTCAGCGAACCTAGCGGCTCCGAACCTGCGGCACTTACGCCAGCCGCATCCGCCACAGTGTGTAGCTCACAATCTCGTGTCCCACCTGCTGCCATTCTGTCCAGGTATGCCCATGCACCGTCTGCGGCCGCGGCGATGTCCACACGTGCAGCCCCTCCGCACGGCATATCTCGTGTATCCGGAACATATGAGTCGGGTCGCTCACAACCACTGCCGTCTGGAAGCCGTTCGTCCGCGCAATCTCCACAATGCGCTGCGCCTGCTCCTCGGTATTCCGGCTCTCCGTCTCGGCAATAATCGACCGCTCCGGAACCCCGTTGGCCATCAGGAACAGCTCCCCGACCTGCCCCTCGGAATAGGCATCGCCCGGCTCGCTGCCGCCCAGAGTCAGAATCATCGGTGCGATCCCGTGATGATAGAGCTGCAAGGCATGCTCCAGACGCGCCCGCAGCACGGGCGAAGGACGTCCGCTGTACTCCGCTGCCCCGAGCACGCAGATCGCGTCCGCGTGCGCTGCTTCGTCCACGTGGGCATAGTGCTCAATCTGGCTGTAGACCCAGGCGGACCATCCCAGGCCAGCCACCAGCACCACTGCCACAATCCCCAGAAGCAGCCGCCAAGCCACGCTCGCGGCCTTGCTTGCCCGCCGAACTGGAGCTGCTCGCCTCATTTACCCCTGCAATGCCATCACAATCTCATGCGTCGGAATCGCGCCTTCGCGCAGAATATCCCACCGGCCTTTGCCCCCCGAAAGGTCCACAATCGTTGTCGGCAAACTTCGCCCCGAAGGTCCGCCGTCCACAATCAACGGAATCCGGTCCCCGATCTGGTCCCGCACACATGCGGCATGCGTACACTCGCTGGCATTCTGCAGGTTCGCGCTGGTTGCCGTAATCGGCAGCCCAAAGGCCTCCACCACCGCCCGCGGAATCGCCGCATCCGGCAACCGCAGCGCCACATTGCCCGTGTCCCCGGTCGACCGCAGCGGCAGCCGCCCGCCAGCGCGCACAATCATCGTCAGCGGACCCGGCCAGAACCGTTCCGCCAGCCGGTCAAACCGCTCATCAATTTCACGCGCAAGCTCATAGGCCTGTGCCACCGACGCAATCAGCAGCGAAAGCGGCTTGTTTTTCTGCCGGCTCTTGATCTGGTAGATCTGCTCCACTGCATGCAAATTTACCGGGTCTACCGCAAGGCCATAAAAAGTTCCAGTAGGCAACGCAACCACGTCGCCCTTGCGCAAACAGGCAACGATATAAGCAATACGCTCAACTTGGGGCTCGTCTGGATGGACGCGCAATATTTCCGCGGACAATCGGGTCTACCTCGGTTCTTTGATCTCTATTCCCAGGGACTACAATCGCCTTAAGGTCAGGTATCAACCCATAAGATGGCTATCCGCATTGTACAGAGTAAGCAGAATGCCCGCTTGAAGGAACTTCGGGCAGCCCTGCTGCGCCCCGCAAAATCCCTCGGCGAGGCCGGCGCAGCCATCGCCATCGAGGGGCTCAACCTCGCCGCCGAAGCCCTCCGCAGCGGCCTCACCCTCGACACGGTCTTTGTCGCCCAGGGCCACGAGTCGCTCGTTTCGCAGTTGGGCCTCTCCCCGGAGACCGACATTCTGGCCCTCCCTGCCGACCTGCTCGCCTCCGCCGTCACGACGGAAAGCCCCCAGCCCATCGCCGCGCTGCTCCGTCCCCACGCCTGGGAATGGACCGACCTGCTCCCCGACGACTCCCCCGCGCCGGCCCTGCTCATCGTCCTCGCCGGCATCCAGGACCCCGGCAACCTCGGCACCATCCTCCGCTCCGCGGAAGCCTTCGCCGCCAACGGCATCCTCACCCTGCCCGGCACTGTCAGCCCCTGGAACCCGAAGGCAGTCCGCGCCTCGGCCGGCAGCGTCTTCCGCCTGCCCCTCATCGCCGTCTCCCCGGTGGACTGCTTTCAGCGCCTCGCCGCCGCGCGCGTCACCACCCTCGCCGCCATGGCCCGCGACGCCCAGCCCCTCGGCCAGGCCAACCTCGCCGCCTCCGTCGCCCTTTTCATTGGCTCCGAAGGCTCCGGCCTCGCCCCGGAGATCGCTCAACAATGCGCGGCCCGCATCACGATCCCCTGCCCTGGCCCGGTCGAAAGCCTCAACGCCGCCGTCGCCGCCAGCCTTCTGCTCTACGAAGCCGCCCGCCAGCGCGCCGGAAAGCCAGCCAAGGCACGCCGCCGATGAGCCTCTTCGACCAGAATCAGGCGCCCGACTCCGCCATCCATCGCCGCAACGCGCCGCTGGCCGAGCGCATGCGCCCCCGCACCCTCGCCGAGTACGCCGGCCAGGAGCACCTGCTCGCTCCCGGCAAGCCACTCCGCGTCCAGATCGAGCACGACGACACCGCATCCATGATCTTCTGGGGCCCACCCGGCGTCGGAAAGACCTCCCTCGCCAAGATCATCGCCGAAACCACTCAGGCCAGCTTCCTCGAGTTCTCGGCCGTCCTCAGCGGCATCAAGGAGATCAAGCAGGTCATGGTACAAAGCGAGCAGGCCGCCCAGATGGGCTCCCGCACCATCCTCTTCATCGATGAAATCCACCGTTTCAACAAGGCGCAGCAGGACGCATTTCTCCCCTACGTCGAGCGCGGCTCCATCCGCCTCATCGGCGCAACCACTGAGAATCCCTCCTTCGAGGTCATCTCCGCCCTGCTCTCCCGCTGCCGCGTCTACGTCCTCCGCGCCCTGGGCGAAGACCAGCTCATCGACCTGCTCCGCGCCGCCCTCGCCGACAAGGAACGCGGCCTCGGCAACCTCGACCTCACCGCCGACGACGAGGCTCTGGCGATGCTCGCCGGCTACTCCAGCGGAGACTGCCGCGCCGCCTACAACGCCCTGGAAGTCGCCGCCCAGCTCTCCACCAACCGCGCCCTCAAAGGACAACCCGGCCGCATCACCCGCCCCATCGCGGAGGAAGCCCTTCAGCAGCGCGTCCTCATCTACGACAAATCCGGCGAAGAGCACTACAACCTCATCTCCGCCCTGCACAAATCCGTCCGCAACTCCGACCCCGATGCCGCCCTCTTCTGGCTGGCGCGCATGTTCGCTTGCGGCGAAGACCCCATGTACCTCGCCCGCCGCGTCATCCGGATGGCCGTTGAGGACATCGGCCTCGCCGCGCCCGAAGCCCTCAACCTTTGCCTCAGCGCCCGCCAAACCATGGAATTCCTCGGCTCTCCGGAAGGCGATCTGGCCCTGGCTGAAGCCGTCGTCTACCTCTGCCTTGCGCCCAAATCCAACTCCGTCTACACCGCCTGGGGCGCCGTCCAGCAGGACATCGAGCAGACCCGCCAGGAGCCGGTCCCGCTCCACCTGCGCAACGCCCCCACCCGCCTTATGAAAGAGCTCGACTACGGCAAGGGCTACCGCTACGCCCACGACGAGGAGGGCAAAGTCGCCGCCATGGACTGCCTCCCCGAATCGCTGCTAGGGCGCCGCTACTTCCAGCCCACCCAGGAAGGCCGCGAAAAGCAGCTCGCCCAGCGGCTGGAAGAAATCCGCCGCATCCGCACAGCGAAGCGCAACAGCTGAACTGCTGATGCAGCGCATGAATGCATAGCCACTAGCCGCGATTCGTGGGCATTTTCAGAAGGCGATGCATCTCAACCCCATGCGCATTGGCATCACGCTCGACTTCGATCGCTACCATCTTGCATCGCCCCGGGCGAAAGTGCGTGGAGTTACCCCTGGCGCGGAGAACAGCGAACCGGTGACCGAGGGCTTCAATCCGACAGCGGGCAACCTAACCATTGAGGAATCACCGAACTGATCGGAGGCTCCACCAGCCGTCCTGGCGACCAGCTTTGGCCCATCGCGGCGGACTGGGCTACCCACGGCGCAGCTTTTCACGAGAGTGTCTACGTCAACCATCCGATATTCGTTTTTTGAAGGACACACGGCATGCAATCAGCTGCTTGGCATTGCACGCTGGCTTGCAGATCGATCCACGTGCCAGCTATGGGACCGCAAACCTTTAAGACGAAATCCTTATCTGACAGCCGCACCCAACTTCGCTTCCAACTCCCCAGCTAACCCGTGCCCACGCCACAGCACCTTTCCTGCCCCATCCAGGAGAACCACGTACGGCATCTTGTCGTCGGTCACCCCAAGCCAAGCCCGCCAAGCCGACTCATCCCGAGCAAACACCAGGAAGCTATCCTGCTCGGCCGGCGAGTGGCTCTTCCGCAACACCCCCTTAATCACCCGACGAATCAACCCTGGCGCAGCGGCCAGCATCGCTGCCTCATACACGGGTGTCCCGTCCAGCGCAGGATCCTTGCGCAATGCTCGTGCCCAGTCGCTGCACCCGTCGCCCGCCTCGCGGCTGAAGCCCATCACAAGCACCGTCCGGTGCCCGCGCGCCGCTTCGGCCAGGACCACAGACCGGCCGGTCAGCGTCTCGGCCTCCGTCCCCGGCATCGCAGAACTGCCTTGCGCAGCGCCAGCCACCGCGCTGACCAGTAGCGCCACTACTGCCGCCCAAAACCTCAATTTGCCCATAATCCACATCCCTCCATCCTTCCACACTCCGGAAGCCTGCAACCATCCGCGCCACACCTGATTACCTTTGCCCCACTCCCGCGTGAGAAACTGGAAAGGAGGCCCTTGCGGAAGCCTTCGTCCGCAGCTGGCTATCCCTTGGGAGACAATGCCTCATGCCGCTGCTTCGCTCTGCTTTCATTGCGCTGTCCACCAACAAGCCCCTGCGCCGCTTCAGTGAAAGCTCCAGTCTAGGCCGCCGCCTCAGCTCCCGCTTTGTCGCCGGCCTTGAAATCGACGACGCCCTGCGCATCGCTGAAAGCCTCAATAATCGGGGCTTCCTGGTCTCCCTCGATTCCCTGGGAGAAAGTGTCACCAGCGAAGAAGAAGCCCAGCAATCCGCAGGCATCTATCACCTCCTTCTCGAAGAGATCAAATCGCGCGGATTGCGCGCCAACATCAGTGTGAAACTAACCCAGATGGGCCTCGAACTCGACCCCGAGCTGGCCATGAAAATCGCGGTCGGACTCACCGAGCACTGTCGCGCCACCGGGAGCTTTCTGCGCATTGACATGGAAGGCTCACAGCTTACCCAGGTCACGCTCGACCTGGTTCGCCACCTCAACGCGCGCGAAGAGTTCCGTGGGCACATCGGCATCGTCATTCAAGCCTACCTGCACCGCTCTGAGGCCGATATCCGACAGCTCATCGACGAAGGTATCCGCGTCCGCCTCTGCAAGGGCGCATACCAGGAGCCGGCCTCCGTCGCCTTCGCCAAGAAACAGGATACTGACATCAACTACGTCCGTCTCGCGGGCATGTTGCTGGCCAGCCCCATCTATCACGGGCTTGCCACGCACGACGAAGTGATGATCGAGGCCGCGAAGAGCTTTGCCCAGCACAACAACATTGGCCCGGAGAGCTTCGAATTTCAAATGTTGTATGGGGTGCGCCGCGACCTGCAGCGCCGTCTGCTCCGCGAAGGGTACAACGTGCGCGTCTACGTGCCCTTCGGGCGGGAATGGTATCCCTATTTTATGCGCCGCCTGGCAGAGCGCCCGGCAAACGTCCTCTTCCTGGTCCGGAATTTCTTCCGCAACTAGCGCGGGGAAACTGTTGTCTAGCGCTGTGGCGGTTCGTACGGCTCCACACGCAACAGGTTCGTCAGAATATTTCTCTCATCCGGCGAGAAACTCTGCTGATACCGCGCCGAACCGAGCACCGTAGCCCGCTGGTCGATCGGCACTCCGCGCAGCTCACGCCACGCACGTCGCACCATCGTCTGCCGGTCTGGCTGCAAAATCGACAACTGCCGCGCCGAATCCGCCACCTGCATGCGCTCACCGGGGGAAAGCCGCTCCAGTGCCTCCGACCGCTCCAGCCTCCGCTCCCGCTGTGCTGCAGGCAATTGGTCCAACCGGTGAAGCTGTTCCACGGCACGCTGCTGTGCATCCGTGCTTAGGCGGTTGAATCCCGGCTCCTGCCGCAAGAGACGCTCCTGCTGATCCGCGGAGAGATTGCTGTGCTGTGCCATCCAGTCCGGCAAATGCCCGTTCGGCATCGGCGTTGCCCGCATGGAATAGGGCGGATTCCCATAGCCGCCATTCCCGTAAGCTGGACGTGGTGTCCCATTCGCAAATCCATTCGCAGCCCCGGCCGACTGGCCACCGTACGGCGTGTACCCAGGCCTGTAGACCTGCCGGGCATTCTGCCCAGCACCTGCTCCACGGTGCGGAAATCCCTGCGGCCCCATTCGTTGCGCCTGCCCGTTCCGTTGCGCCGCCGGTCTGCCCTGCTGCGGCCGCTGCGCCTGCGCGCGTTGCGCCGGACGTGCTGGAGCCGTCTGACGCTGGCTCTGCATCCCGCGGAAACCACCCCCCGCGCCACTGCGCGGACCACCACGCGTCCCGGCCCAGGCTCCACACGGCAAGAGAGCCAGCAACGCTACACACGCGGCCATTCTCGCGCCGTGGATCGTTCTGGCTTTGCTCTGTCGTGTCATCGTACCTATCGCTCGCATCCCTTATCCTGCCTTGCTCGAAAGCCATGCCCGGACAAGCGCTCTCAAACTTTTTGATTCCCTGGGATGATGGCCATCCTATCCCACTTCCGCCTGATCGGAAAACCCTAGTCGTCTTTCTGGTTGCTCAGTGTCTCCAATTGGTCCAGCAGCTGCGCGTTGGAGTCCATCGCCTGCAAATCATGCACCACCGGTGCCGGCCCCGGTGGCGTCGTCTGGTCCCACGTGCTCAATCCCAGGTACGCCCCGCCGCTCAGCAGCAGCACCACTGACATCGCCATCGCCGCCACCGGACGCAGTGTAAACCGCGTCCCATACATCATCCGCGCGCGCATCCGCTCCAGCCAGCTGGCCGGCCCCGCCGCACGTTCTTCGTCGAGCCGGGCGTTCAATCGCGTCAGGAAATAGGGATTCGGCGCAGGAGCTTCCCAGGCATCGAGCAACTGCATCGTCGCCCGCAACTCATCCAACTGCAGCCGGCACGCCGAGCACTCAGCCGCATGCGCCTCCGCTTCAGCTCGCGCCCTCGTCGAACTGTCTAAAAGAACCCCGGCATCCGCTTCCGGCTCAAACAGCACATCGGCCAGTCGCGCATTCATCTCATGACAAGTCATATTTCCCCCTTCCCTGCGCCGGTGTACCCCGGCTTTCCGTCTGCTTACACAAAACTCTTCAACCGCTCGCGCAAGGTCTGGTACGCGCGAAAAAGCAGCGACTTGGTCGCCGACTCACTCAACTTCAAAACATCGCCAATCTGGCGGTAATCCATGTCCTGATACTTGTGCATCAGCACAGCCATCCGCTGCCGCTCCGGCAACGCAGCAATCTCTGCCCGGATCGCCGCCATGCGTTCTTCGCGCAGCAGTCGCTGCTCCACGTTCGGAACGCTGTCGGCCACCTCTGGCGTCGTGCCCGTCTCGCCGTCCGGCTCATCCAGATTCACTGTCTGCGCCATCCGCTCGTTCTTCGTATCCCGAGCGTGATTCACGGCCAAATTGGTTGCAATCCGGTACAGCCATGTGCTGAACTTGGCCTCGGCCCGGTAGCTCTCCCGCGACCGATAAACACGCAGAAAAACCTCCTGCGCCAGTTCCTCGGCAACCGCCTCGTTGCGCACCATCCGATACAAAAAATGAATAATCTGGCGATGATAGCGCGTCACAAGGTAGTTGTACCCGGCCTCGTCGCCCTGGGCCACGGCCAGCATAATCTCGGCGTCAGTGCGCTGCCCATCCGCACCGGCCTCACGCACGGTGGTTGCCTGCACCCGGCCCCCAGTCAGTCCGTTTTGACCTCCCGGATTGTCCATCACGAGGGTTGCCATACCTTCCTCAACCCCGGCGCCCGCGATTTGTTGCGCGTCGGAAACCATTTCCGGGACGATTTTTCCGCCTTTTCCCGCTCCGCCCGCGAGCCCTGAGACACGGCTGCCACTCCCCGCTTCGAGGGAGGGCTCAACAGCCAGACGCATTGGGCGGAAAGCTATTCGCATGAGGAAGTTCGACGGCAAAACGGAGACCCATCCGACAGCCCCCAGATCAGGGACAAATACGAGAAGCAGCAACGCATCCACAGCTCTCCCGATTGTCCCGTTCGGCAACTTGATGATACTCTACCTGAGGTGCGGTTCACACCCGGCACCCCCCCTCCAGGCAGTCCCCTGCCGAACAAGGGCGCTTAACTCAGCGGTAGAGTGCCACCTTCACACGGTGGAAGTCGCAGGTTCGAATCCTGCAGCGCCCACCATAGATTCCCAATACAATCAACGCCTTAGACACTATAGTGATCCTGCTGCGCCTTCGCAATATCAGGGTTTTCTCAAACATGCGTCGCAGGGCCCGTGCTTCGAAATCCCTATGCGTCCCCTCCCCACCGACGCGCGAGCGGAAAGCCCTTGGACACCACCCACACCCCAATATCCAAGCTTCTTTGAAGCTGAGCCCTCGCGTTTTTGCACGATTCTCTGAAGCAAGAGACCCTGTCAATGGCGGACGAGCAGGCAGTATTCCCCTGCGACAGCGCCCTTCGCGATTCCGATGAAGCCGCCCAATCACAACGAGGGATTCAGTAAAGATTTCCCACGACCTGCTCGGCGATGATTTCGAGGAGTGATGCGCGGTAGGCATCGGGTGGTTTGGCGTCGGTGTAGAGCTTCTGTGTGACGCCGGGCACGTTGGTGACGGTGATGACGAACCAGCCGTTGCGGATGCGTCCGGCGATGTTGGCCTCGTGCGCGGACTCACACCGCACGGCTTCATTGCCGAGCGCTTTAAGGGGCCTGGAGTTGGCCGGGCACGCGTGGCTGTCGGCAGGTCCAACATTGATGGTCAGGGATTTGGTCGTGGACCCATCCTGGCGCGTAAATTGGCACGAGCCGACCCAGTTTCCGTCCGCGTGGGCTACCAGCTGCACTTCGCCACCAAGGACTCTGGCCGCGGTGCCAAGGGTGAGCCACCGGCAGTTTGCCGGTGGCTGCGCGCAGAGGGACGCGGCCGAAGCCAGAAGCAAAGGCAGAATGAGATGTTTCGCAATCTTCATAATTTTGCCTTTAGCCTAGCGGGGGTGAGCACGTCGGACTGAAGAATCTTGCCTCCCTCCTGCAAGGTATAGAGGCGATTTGCAGTGAGGTTGGGGAAGACATCTACCTGGCCGCTCAGCCAGCGGATCTCAACCTTATCGACCTGCTTGGCGTCCTGCAGGCCAAAGTGGAGGCGGAGGTCGTTCTGGGAGAAGTAGCTGCCGCCGCTGCGGAGTTCTTCGCTTTGGACGAGGGGATGCGCTTCGCCGGTGACGGTGGTCGCGGTTACGGTGACTTTGCTGCCGATGCCGGTGCGATTGGATTTGGTGCCGACGAGGCGAATCTTGATCCAGTTGCGGTTGAGCGTCGAATCGCAGCGGAGCAGTTGCGGGGCGGCGTTGATGCAGTTGACGACGATGTCAATGTCGCCGTCGTTGTCGTAGTCGCCAAATGCGCAGCCGCGCGCCGGTGCGTTTTCCAGGATTCCAGGGCCACCGTGTTCGGTGACATCTTCAAATCGGCCGTTGCGGAGGTTGCGGTAGAGGTATTTGTGCTCCGCGTACTTGAGGTCGGCCTTGGAGTTGTCTACCTCGGGGTAGACGTGGCCGTTGGACATGAGGATGTCGAGCCAGCCGTCGTTGTCCATGTCGAAAAAGCCGACGCCCCAGCCGAGCAGGCGGGTGTTGACGCCGAGGCCGCCAGGATAGGTGCGGTCTTCAAAATTGGCGTCGCCAAGGTTGGTGTAAAGAGAGTCGGTGTCGCCGGCGAAGTTGGTCTTGACGACATCGAAGGTGCCGTCGCGGTTGTAGTCGCCGATGGAGACGCCCATGCCGGCCTGGGGTTTGGCCTCGGCGGAGAGAGCCGCGCCGGCTTCGACTGCGATGTCGCGAAAGGTGCCGTCCTTCTGGTTCTGATAGAGCGTGGCGGGGGCGGAGTCGTTGGCGACGTAGATGTCGGGCCAGCCGTCTCCGTCGAGGTCGGAGGCTGCGACGCTGAGCCCGTAGGTGCCGATGGCGGTGAACATGCCGGACTTTTCGCTGACGTCGGAGAAAGTGCCGTCGCCGTTGTTGTGGTAAAGCAGGTTCTTGCCCCCGGGCAGGCCTGGGGGCCCGCAGGCGACGAGGATTCCCTTGTATGTGCAGGGGCCGTCCTCGGGCAACGGAGCGGTTTTGATGTCGAAGTCGACGTAGTTGGCGACGAAGAGATCGAGATGGCCGTCGCGGTCGTAGTCGACGAAGGTGCAGCCAGTGTTCCAGCGGATTTTGGGGCCAGGCTGGAGGAGGCCGGCTTTTTCCGTTACGTTCTCAAAGGTGCCGTCGCCGTGGTTGCGGTAGAGGGCGTTCTGGCCGTAGTAGGAAACGAAGAGGTCGTCGAGGCCGTCGTTGTTGTAGTCGCCCACGCAGCAGGCCTGTCCCCAGCCAGTTTTCAGCTCAAGGCCGGAGCCCTTGCTGACATCGGTAAATGTGCCGTCGCGATTGTTCTTGAAGAGGCGGCAACGGGGTTCCTGACCGGCGGGGAAGCCCTCGAGACGCCAGCCGTTGACGAGGAAGAGGTCGACCCATCCGTCGTGGTCGTAGTCGTAGAAAGCGAGGCCGCAACCGGTGGTTTCCAGCAGGTACTTGTTGTGCAGCTCGCCGCCGTAAATGGTCTTGCCGATCAGCCCGGATTCGGTGGCGACTTCGACAAAACTCACCCCCAGTGGCGTGCCCTCGATCGGGGATTTCGGCCCGGTTGGCGGAGGTGCGGGCTTGGCCTCGTAGTCGCGCTCCATGGCGCCGATTTTGATGGGCGCGCTCTGCTGAGGAGCTGCGGGCGCCTGCTGCCAGGGTGAGGCCAGCGCAGCGATGTCGGCGAAGGGCAAAACGAGGGCAGTGCGGCTCAGCGATTTTATAAACTTGCGGCGATTGAGATCGTTCAGGTTCAAAGAGAGATCCTCGTTTGCTGAATCAATGCTGGCCTTCGCCGGCGGTGACGAGCTGTTTGGTTCCTGACATGGGTGGGGCCATGTCGGAGTGGACGTGCCAGGGCACGCTTTCGATGGAGATTTCCGGGTGCTTGCGCAGGTAGTCGAGCGAGTAAGTGGGCGCGCCGGGGTCGATCCGCTTCATGGCGTACTGTTCGGACTCCTGCAGGGCGAGTTGTTTGAGGCCCTTGCGGCGGTAGAGGATAGAAAGATTGTAGTGCGCAGCCAGGTCGTCTGGGTCAATCGCCTGGAGAGCTTTGAACTGCTCAATGGCCTGGTCCGGGCGATGCTGCTGGTAGTAGGAGATTCCCAGTTCCCGTCGTGCATCACGGCATTCCGGGTAGGCGGCGACCACCTTTTCGAGATCCGCGATTTCGGCCTCGGAGTTGCGCTGGCGGCGCTCCACCAATGCCATGTAGTAGAGGGCGCGCGCATCTCCCGGACGCAGTGCCAGCGCTTTCAGCAGCGCCGGAGCGGCCTGGTCGTATTTCTCCCATTCCAGATAGGTCAGGGCAAGGTTGATGTAACCGTCCTTGTAGTCGGTTCGGAGCTTGATGACATGCTCAAAAGCCTCGATGGCTTCGTCATACTGCAACTGGTCAAGGAAGCTGATCCCGAGGTTGTTCCAGCGCATCCAGTCTTCATTCTGGCCCGGCAAGGGCTCGGTCGGCTGGTTGTCGCCCACATTCAGGGTGCGCGTGACAGCCCCCAGTTCCACGACAGGGTACGCCGGGTGATTCTCGCCAAAGATGTTGTTGAGGTAGCTCTGGCGGAGATGTCGATAGTTCACCTTGGCGGTGATAGTCAGCGGCCCTTTGGCGTTCTCCGGCACGTGGAACTGATAGCGCACCAGGGCGGAGCGGCCAGCCTGTATGGTGTTGTCGTAGGCCACGGAATGAATAGCCCAAACCTTGTGGTTGTCGACAAAGTTCCCGGTCACATCGACCGGGCGATTCGTAAAGCTGTGAGCTCGCGCCTCCAACATTCCATCAGGCTCCAGGTATCCGCTGTCGTACACCTTTGCGCCATCGGCATCCGTCACGGTGAACTGCACCCAGGCCTCGTTCAGGTCGCGCACCTCGGGAATGAGAGAGTGGCCGATGAGCTTGTTCTGGATCACGACCCATGCTTCGACCGGATCGCCGGCGTGAAGCGTGAAGGGCTGTGAGCCGAACGGAGCCACGATAGTGCCCGCGGATCCAATCTTGAGGGCAAAAAGATCCAGGTTGAGATAGCCGCCGCTGCGCAGGAACTCGATGGTCTTTTCGAGCTGCTCGTCGAAGCCGTAATAGAAGGGCACAGCGGTGTTGCCGGCCACCCAGCGATGCGAGACGAAGGTGCCGTCCTTGGCCCCAGGCTCCGGCAGCGCGTTCGGCGACCGCTTCATGTGGCAGTTCTGACAGGTGGTGAAGTCCGCCGTGTAGAAGCTCAGCGGAGTCCGTTGAGAAAACTTCGAGTTCTGCCACTCGTCGTAGGCGGTAAAGGCGCGAATCCACTTGTAATCGTTGAGCATGGGCGGCATGTTTGCCTTGTGGCATGCGCCGCAGTACTCCGGCTTGTGATAGATGTCCTGCATTACGGCCTTGGAGTGCCGGTCGAGGTGGGCGAGAATCTCCGCGTCTGGGACCATGCCGGGAATGCGCCGTCCCTGCTCATCGACCAGCACCGCGGGCACACCCATGGTGTAGTTGCCGTTGCCCCTTTTGCCGGGGATGGCAACGATGGAGTGGCAGGTCATGCAGGTGAGCCCGTCGCGGTCAAAGGAGCGGTCCATGGTTGCGGTCGGGTTGAGCGCTCCGGCCAGAACACCGATGGGATTGTGGCAGCTGTCGCAGTGGCGGGCAAACTCCGGGCCCTTGGTCCGCAGCAGAAAGTTCACGCTCGTGCGATAAAACGGCGTGCGGAAGCTGTTGCCATGGAGCGACTGACGCCACTGGTGATAGGCCTCCTGATGGCAGTGTCCGCAATACTCGGCGTTTGGATAAGCTGAGGGCTGCAGGAAGTCATTGCCCTCAACGGCGGCGTTGCCGGGCAGGCTGATGTTGCCTTTGACGAACGGGTAGTTGTAGGTCTGTCGCACTTGGTCGGCATAGACCTGACGCGCCGCGTCTGTCTGAGGATTCGGGGTTTGCGCACCGCACGCAGCCATCAGAATGGTCGCTGCAGCAACGGCAAGTATAAGTGGAACAAAACTTAACCGGACCAATCTATGCATGTGTTTCCATCCAGGGCTGGCAGGGAAGCGCCCAATGCCGCGTCAGAAATAAATCAGCCTCGACCGCTGATAGGGTAACACCAGGAGGGGACAACTGTTTTTGCCCCCGCCGCGAACAAATCCGCCAATGACGCGCGGTCAGAGCTAATTCGCTTTTCTTCGCAATGCCTGCGCCTGGTCGCGTTCTGCCTGGGCTTCCGCGCTCTTTCCCAGCCTGTCGAGAGCGTCGGCCAACCCCTCGTGTGCCTGGGCGTATCCTGGGTCAAACCCAACGGCGTTGCGAAATTCAGTGATCGCATCCTCCAGCTTTCCCGCCGCCAGCATCGACTTGCCGGAGTTGGTAGCAACCTCGGCCCGCTGCTCGTTCATGTGGTCGCGCATCAGGCCTGCCGCAATCTTGCGTTCGGCTGCCGCCTCGGCCGGTTCGTTCTGCTTGGCCAGCACTGCGGCCAGCGTCAAATGCGGGTCCGACTGGTTCGGCAACTGTTTCACCGCCTCCCGCAAAGCGGTCACAGCGTCCGCCGGCCTGTCCATTTTGTTGTACACGCTGCCCAGCGTCGCCCAGCCCTCGCCATTGTCAGGATGCAGCTTCAGCGATCTTTCCAATTGCGCCGCAGCCTCGGCATACCGGGCAACCTGCATATACAGCAGCCCCAGCACATACCGCGGTTCGTAAGCGTTCTCGTCCTGCCTGGCAGCTGTCTCCAGCTCAGGAATGGCCGACTGAGCATCGTCCTCCATCTTGTACGCCAGCCCCAGGTTGTAGTGCAGTTGCGGAGAATCCGGAGACAGCTTCAAAGCCGCCTTCAGCTCCGTCACCGCATCCTCCACCTGGTTCAACTGGATATACGCCGCCGCCAGGTCCTGGTGCGCCATCGCATTGCCAGGCTTCATCGCAATCGCATGCTGCAGCAGCGGAATCGCACTCTTCGCCTGCTGCATTTGCGTATACGCCATGCCAAGGTTGATCAGGGCATCGCTATTCCCCGGCTGCGCCGCCACCACTGGCTGCAGCAATGCCACCGCCTTCTCCAGTTGTCCAGCTCGCTGCTTCACAATGCCCAACTCATAGTCCGCCGCCAGCGAATCGGGACTCAATCGATGCGCCTTCTCCAGCAACGGAAGCGCTCCGGCGTCATCCGCTGCGCCGGCAAGGGTCCGCCCCACGGCCAGCGCCATCATGGCATCATTCGGCGCCAGTCGCGCCGCTTCTGCCAACTCCTCCCTGGCGCCATCCTTCCGCTCGGCCTCCAACACCGATCCCAGGTGAAAATGCGCCACGGCGTACTCCGGCTTGATTCGGATTGCGGCAGAGAACTCGCGCTCCGCCTCCGGCCACTCTTGCCGTGTGCCGTATAAGGACCCAAGCTCATCGCGCCAAACCGGATTGTCTGGTTGCTGGGCGACGGCCGCTTGCAGATGCCCGAGCGCCGGACCTGTCTCGCCGCTGGCAGCCTCGGCCCGTGCCCAGGCCTCCAGCAGGGTTGGCGCAAGCTGGCGATTCCCCGCCCTCGCGCCTGCATCCAGCTTGGCAAAGTATGGCAACGCCTTTGCTGCCAACCCGGTTTCAAGATACGCCAGCGCCAGGTTCTCCTCGGCGGACTGGTCTGTCGGCTTGATGGTCAGCGCCTTTTGCAACTCCCGGATACCCTCCGGCACCTGCCCCTGCCGCACCAGCACCGCCCCCAGCGCACTGTGCCCCTGCTCCGCCGCCGGCGCCAATCGCACCACTTCGGCAAAAAGCCGTCGTGCCGCCGCCAAATCACCGCGATTCAGGGCCCTCACACCCTCCCGGTAATCAGCATCTGCCGCGCGCAGTCCAGCGGAGGGCTCTTGAGCATAGGGCACCGCAATCCCGGTCAGGGCGACAACCGCTACCGCCAGTCGAAAGAATCTGTAGTCAACCAAGTTCACCATACAGAATCCAACTCTATTGCAAAACCGCCTGCGTGTGGACACAGATCTGCCACTCTCTGCGGATTTGGTGGCCTCGAAGGAGTGAGACCGCCACGAACCGAATACGCAACTGTTAGCGGCACGGCAATCAAGCTGACTGCGGTCTACGTCCTATCCAATGGGATGTTTCAGCCTGCCATTCCTGACGCAGCTTTCCCGCCAAAGTGAGCCGCCACGCGAAGCCTCTGACAACCGCATCTGAAGCAATTGATTGCCACAATGAGCGATTGTGACCTGCTTTACCCCGCGGCTCGGGTCGATACTCACAGGGGAGATCAAGTGAGCCTGGCTAGTGGTGTCCGCCGCAAATAGGATCGTTTACGAAGCCCCACAAATGGACTGAATTCGGAGAAGAAACTTCCCTCAGGGGCTAAAGCCCAACTCGTTTTGGGCCGTTTGCGGCACGACTAAAGTCGTGCCCTTTCAAAACATAAACGACCATCTGTGTGGCGGATACCACTAGATGTGGCACCCGACTGGGCCGCAAACCATACCGGGAGAATGCTGGCATTTCATTCCTCAAACGAGTCACTTGCCTGCATGGGAAGAGACCACTCACGGATTTCGAGAAGCATAGTCTCCAAAGCAACGAGGGGCTGCTCAGGAAAATGGAGCACCTATGACCACCACAGAGAGCTCCGAACATCGCCGCACATGACAGGGATGCAAAGGCATCCGAGATCACGATGCGAGCGTCTGAGAACGAAGGGAACGGGATGTCTGGAAATCAGCCACAGGATAAGATTCACACGGTCACAGCCGGTAGTTTTGACCGGCTCGTGCTGCATGGCGAAGGGCCAATTGTCGTCGAGTTCATGTCCTACGGATGCGCGCATTGCGGTGCAATGGAACCGAGCCTGCAGCAAGTCGCAGAACTGGTGGAGTCAACAGAGAAAATCTACCGCGTCAACATTGCCGTGGAACAGGAGCTCGCAGAGCAATACGAGATACAGGGTACACCTACGCTCATCATGTTTCTCAACGGAGAAGTTGTCGGACGCGACGATGGTCCAAGCCCCGCTGTCGCGAATATTCTGGAATTAGTCAAAGAACCTTATGCAGGATGAAAAGAGATCGAAAAGTGGAGATTCAGGATCAGGCACTGCCAATCCTGCTATACAACGATGAATGCGGTGTCTGCCGCTTCATCGGGCATTGGGTGCAGCGATCAGCGAAGACCCCATCGGGCAAGCCGAGCCTGATAGTGCGACCGATCGGGGAAGACCCGGACGAGTTGCGATCGCTCAATCCGAAGCTGGTTATCTGGGATGCGTACGCGACGATTCATCTGCTCATGCCGGATGGTTCGATGAAACTGGGGGGAGAGGCCGTAGCCGGTGTATTTCGCAATATCCCCGCTACAAGTTGGCTCGCCGGACTGTTTCGCTTGAGCGTCTTCGGCTGGCGGCCATTCCAGGCGATGCTCAACGTGGCATATGCGATTCTGGCGGACATTCGACCCATTTTTGGTTGCGAGAGTTGTGGCGAACCGAGGCCGTGGATTCGTCCCCTGAGGTGGATCGTGAAGTGGCTCACATCGGTGTTCGGTAAGAGTAAGCCGAAGGTTACCTCTCGCCATTTCACGCCGTTGGCCACCAAGGCGCGTACAACTTCACATTTGCCCGTCTAGGGACAACTCGCAGCAATCCTCAGGGCCGGAGACGACAGCAGAATCACTTCTGGTCTAGCCCTCAAGCCTATGCCGCGGGCTAGGCGGAGAGTTCAGCATCGACCCTGGCTTCTTGCCCGCGGAAAAACCTTCCATCACCTCGGCAATGTACTTTGCTGTCCCAGCGAGCATGATATCTGTAAGCCCGGCAATGTGCGGAGTAACCAGCACTTGGGGCAGATGAAGGAGTGGGTTACCGGCATTCGCTGGCTCGACCGTCAGAACATCTAGACCGGCAGCGGAGATCTGCCCCTGCTCAACCGCGGCGACCAGGGCCGGTTCGTCAATCAGCATGCCTCGAGCGATGTTGATCACGATAGCGCGATGTTTCGTGGCCGCAAGAATCTCTGCATTGATCAGGTTCTCATTTTCCTTGCTCGCACGCACACAGATAACGATAAAATCCGCATCGGCAACTGCGGTCTTGAGCTGATCTGCAGCATAGGCACGGACATCGTTCGGCGCATGCTCAGGATGCTCATCGGTCGCCACAATCTTGACGCCGAAGGGGCGCAAGCGATCGACAATCTCGCGGCCGATGCCGCCCAGCCCGACGATGCATACCGTCTTCCCACTTAGGGCCAAATCGAGTTGGCGCTGCTTGACGGGATGGCCGTGCAAACCTGCAAGTGCCTCGCCAAGATGCCTTGCGGCACCGAGCAGGAGCAGGATCGCAAATTCAGCGACGGACGTGGCATTTCCAGTCGCTCCGGCCGGTGCATACGAGACCCATATACCCAGTTCGCTGGCGCACTCCACGTCAACCGCCTCATAGCCGTCGCTGGCAGTCTGGATCAGTGCGAGTTTGGGCTGCGTATCGAGCACTGGCCGTCCCACGGCACCAAGAGCGATGAGCACTTCAAAATCAAGAGCCGGTGCCTCGCTGCCTTCAACCCATTCCACGATTTCATGCGACGCCAGAGCTGCACGAATATGCCGGAAAAGCAAGGATGAGAAGTACCCGCGATGGTGGAGAAACGCTATCTTCACGGTCACCCCTTTCGATGGGTCTGGCAGCAATTCTCAACGAACAGGACGCGGAAGTATGGACAAGACAGACCATGCTTTGTGAACGGGTTCACGGTGTGGAGTTCCGCGTGATTACCACTCCTTCTTGCTGCCGCTCGGCGGCGACAAGCTGGTCAGTCAATCCGAAGAATTCGTCACATCCAGTACAGTCGGTGCACTGGTCAATCGGATACATTGCGCATCGCGTTGAGCACTTCCCGCAGAGGATAATCGCGCTGTTTCACATCCTCGCGGCATAGCGCCAAATACAGCGTCACAAACGACCACTCCTCATCCGTCACATCGGTCTGATCGCCTCGGCGATCACGATTTCCCATCCCTCTATCGTCTGAAATCCTGAGAGTTGCAACTATGCAAGAGCAAACAAAGGGATAAAGTTGATAACAGCCTCTAGGGCACCTCTCCTACAGATGTACACCGTAGAAAAGGTGACAGACGTGGCTTGTTTTCCTGGAGAAACCCATTTTCTCCAGGCTCTCGGTAGCACATACCAGTCGGAGAAATACGCCACGAGTCCGTCTGGATAAGGGATTCACTTGCTGACATTTCCATCGGCGACGATGTGGCAGGCAAGAATCTTCGGCCTGTGGGGGAATCGTCTCGATCCGGTTTTTGATCGGATATCGGACCATATCGGGACGCAAGGTAAAGGAATGGCTTCTTGCGGTGTTCAAGCAGCTGGCGTCGTCGACACGGAGACGAACAGCTTCCGCGGGTTGGGCGTAGCGCACACGAGTGTCCACTCGAGGCGAATAACTAAACTTGCTGACGGAAAGAATGGAGTTGGACGTGGTTCCGAGGAGACTGCCATTCTGGGACGTCCGGTTCGCAGGCGTCAGAAAAGTTCAATCGCGGCGCTGCTATGGTCCTCAACGCTTTCTCCCCCGGCCACGGCAAGGTGGGTCACAGTCTGGCTGGCCATTCTGTATCTGCTCTTGTGAGCTTCCAGCATTTTCGAGAAGGTATGATCGAATTCTGACTGCCGGCCGAGATTGGCAACGCTCACAGACATTTGCTGCAAGTGTTCACACATCTCCACCAGCCCCTCTTGCACATGCTCCATTCTCTGCCTCATCACGTCCTGGAACTGGATGTGTCCAAGTGCTTGCGTCAGACGGTTGATGTTCTCCTCGTAGCTTTGGTCGACATCGGTGATGACATTGAGCAGTAATTGGCTGTTGCTGGTGAACTCCGACTGCATCTCACCCAGGTCTACAACCAGTTGGCTCATGGCACGGCTTGCCTCGTGCTGCTCCAGAGATTTCCCGGCCCTGTTCATCTCTTCATCGACTCGTTTGCATGTGGAATGAATCTTTGTCGAGATATCGGATGCTGCCTTGGTCGACAGCACTGCCAGCTTCCTTACTTCGTACGCCACGACGGCAAAGCCGCGGCCAGCACTGCCGGCACGCGCAGCCTCGATCTCTGCATTCAGGGCAAGGAGATTGGTTTGTTGAGCAATCGATGTGATGACCTGAATCAGCGGCGTCAACGCGCTTACCTCTTGCGAGAGCCCTTGAATTCGCTTGAAGTTGTGCTTCACTTCCAGGTTCTGCTCGTCAAACTGCCTGTCGATGGCGGCGATGATCTGCTTGTTGTTCTCGATGCGGAGCCGGGTGCACTCCGTCAGTTCCTTTCCGCTCTTAATCGACTGGGCAATGTGCTCTCGCTGTGTGTTTGCTCTGGTATGCAGCAGTCCTATCTGTTCGATCACCTCAACTACTTCGCGTTCGGATTCGGACAAGGAATCGCCGATCTGGTTGTGCATGACGTCGATGAAAGGTTTCGATTCCATTAATTCGACTTCCATCGCCAATCGGTGCGCGGCAACCTGGGCCAATTCGGACTTGCTCAATGCTCCCACATGGCCAAGCTCGGAAATGCCTTTGCGAGCCTGCCCCCATTCGTACCATTGCCCCAGGAGCAGTGGGAGGACAACCAGGAAGATAAGGCAGATCACGACCTGGCCGAAGAAAGGCCGAAAGGCACGGCCCATCAGGCTGGCGAGCGATAGGAGGAAGAGCAGGTCGAGAACAAGTCTGACGGCCGTCTGAAGGAGCAGCCGCCTACGTGCCCGGTACATGCGCGCCTCGCATCCAGAAGGGACCTCGTCCACATTGTGCACCGCTGGGGCATTCGGCGCGGAAAAACTGGGTTTGCGTCCAAGATGAGCGACTGATGACATATGGTTATGCTCCCGGCAATACCTTCTTGATTACTTTGATCAGGTCACTTCCCGACACCGGTTTGAGGATCCATCCGGTGGCTCCGGCGCGCTTGCCCTGGTCGCGCTTGGCGTTGTCACTCTCAGTAGTCAGGGTCAGGATGGGCACAAATTTGAACCCGGGCAACGCTCGAACCTTGCCGATGAGTTCGAAGCCCCCCATCTCCGGCATGTTGATGTCGGTGATGACCAGATTGGGTTTCAGCCCGGAGTTCAACTTATCCAGGGCAACCTTGCCGTTGTTTGCCGATTCCACTTCAAAGCCATTCATGGTCAAGGTGGCTTTGAGGCTCATCACCATTGTGGCCGAATCGTCTACGACGAGAATCTTGATTGACATCGAGGTTTCCTTGCCGTGTAGATTGTTTGGCACTCACTTGCCACGAGCGCAACTCTATCTGTGCCTGACGCCCGAATCAGAGATACATTTCATTCATCGGCGCCATTGGAGGGAAGGTTAGGCATTTTCGCTGAAGGTGCATAGGGACCGACCAATCTGCGCGCAGATTTTCCCCAGAAAAAGCTGCACTTCACAGATCCAATCACCCCAAGAATAGGTTGTTGAATTCGCCATCTGTAGAATCGAGAGGGGAAACATGGAGTGCACCTGCGCCTAGTTTTCGCTTTTCAGGCTTGGCAATCATCCAAAAGCGGTCACTTTGAGGGGCTGAGACATACGCACTCGTGGGGGCATTCGAGATTTACCCAAGATTTGTTGAGTTGGAGCCCGATTTGCGACCGTGTTCACGGTCGGTCGGCATCTGATGGCCGTCAGGGATTTTAGTTGGAGCGCTCGGGGCGCCGGCGAAGGGTGACGAAAGCCGATGATTCGACGGTTGCGGCGGTACATGGCCAGTCTACGTGGCCTCGTGGCTGCGCATCGTCAACTTCTTTCCGGCGCTCAAATCAATCGCTTCTTTGAAGGTAATCAGCAGACGCTCACCTTCCTGCGTATGACTGCAACCCAAATGAACCCCATCCATCTCCGCAGAAAGAGGTCCTCTGCTTGCAGTTCGCAGGGCGATGGCCTTAAGCAACACCTTGCCCCACCTCACCGCAACTTCGACCTTGCCTTCTCCTCTTGAAAGAGTCTGCGCAAAGCTGCCCCATCCATCAGCGGCGGTAAATGCGCATTTGACATTCGCTGGCCTGTGGCGCGGTGCGAACCCAATATGCTGGTCAGGTCCGTGGTATTCGAAGCCGCAGACGGCAAGGTAAGTTCCGTAGCTGGCCATGCTGCGTGCATAGTGATCGCCGCATTCACTTTCGTTCCAGGGACTTCCACGCCTGACTGGTCCAGGGCAACGGTGCGCTCTCCCACTGTCAGCGTGAAGTTCTGCTTGATCGGCGACTTCACCATCATCGGATTCGAGTAATGGCAGCCTTCGCGATCCGGCGTATAAATGTAGTGGTTGAAGATATCTCAGCGCCACAGACGACCGTCGCCGCCCATCGGCATGCCGATGTATTTCAGCTCTCCACGCGACTTCGAGAAGCGCTCCGGTTCGCCGCGCATCGTCAGCGCCTTCACGCACTCTGGCGAGAACTTCGCATGCGGCGGAATCCATTCGCTCACATCTTCCGCACGAGCATGAGAACCAACCGCAAGCTGCAGCGGGCTCAACGCCATCAGCGTCGCCCGGCGCTGGTAACCCGCAAAAAATCTCGGCGCTCCCGATTGCGAGAGGCGTCGCATGGATTCGTTGCTTGCCTTACTGATACGCTTTCATTTTTCATCCTGCCGCCTTGTTCCTCCTGGTCAACCGCATCTTCTCTTCGATCAACGTGAGAGGAGTTCTCTCAGATGCGCCGCGGTGTTCGCCAGTCGTACTTCCATATGTACGACGTGGGGGTTGTTACATTCTGATTCCCGCACGCGGACCGAATACGATCTCCTCGCGGCGCTTTCCCTAGCGTTATGACATACGCTTATGTCGATCCTGCACCAAGTCAGTCCCGATCTGCCAGCCAAAAGTTTCGCTTCAGGTCAAGTGGGGAAGCCAGGACGCTTACGAATGGAAATCCTTGCGAGGTTCTCCTGGGCCCTAAGGCTTTGAGGGATGGTGTCTTGGCTATCAAAACGCTGCCGCTGCGCTTTGGAGCTCCCATTGCGCCGTGGTTCCGGCGCGGACGTCTGCTCATCAGCTCTCCTCATCCGAGCCATTTTAGCCTGCGGTGGAACAGAACTCCCACTTATACCCCTGTCCGAGTTTGCGCGACCCGCTCAGTTGTTGAGTCCGCCGTGGAAATACTTTGAAGTGTGCGGAAGAGCCTTGCCAGCAATTTGCAAAGATTCAAAATGAATGTCTTGTGCGTTTCGGAATTGGGCATCCCTATCCTCGATTGGGATGGACCCTTTATGGCAGGTTCACCTCCGGAGTCCCGGACCGGGAGAGGTTCCTCAATTCCGAAAGCGGGAGAAGGCACCTCATCATCGCGGTTCCCGCGCAGCATATCCAGGCCACTTCGCCGATAGGGTGTTTGTGGACACGTTCCCCTGGTCGGGGTTCGCTGGTTATTGGAAAAAGCTAATCGAAGTTGGACGAATTGTGCTCTTTCAATTGCACAGGACAGGATAAGGATCAACAGTGGTTCCGCAGCAAGCGAAGCAGCCTCGCCGTGTTGCAGGGCAGTGATAGAAGACATCTGCAGAATTTTTGCGAATTATTGAGTGGCTTCCGGGAGCTTTGTCGAAGTCAATCTCTCAGCTTCGCTGTCTGCCCCAGGGTTGTCGGCGTGAACTGATATCTATCTGGGGAGTCGCGGGGAGATTCAATACTGAGCCGCTGTCCAGCCATCACAGGAGACGGAAGTGGGAATGACACTGAAGCACAGCAGGAAGTCGAGTGTGATCCACCTGGAAGGGGTCATCGATATCGAGTCGGCCTCGGAGTTCAAGAAATTGCTGCTTCGGGCGTTTGAATCCGGAAAAGAGATTAGAGTCGCGCTCGATGGCGCGACCGAAATGGATGTAACCGCGGTGCAACTGATCTGGGCGGCAAGGCGCGCCTGGGAAGGCGCTGGCTTGGCCTTTAAGGTCTCCGGAGAGGTCTCGGCCCCGGCCTCGTTGGCACTCTCCAATGCAGGTCTTCAGCAGTTGCTGGCGCATGTGGATGCCAGATAAATAAGCGGGGTAGGCACGTGTCGATAGCAAGCAAAGCCGATCAGTTTGAGATGGCCTTTCGGGAAGAGGGCCGCGAAGTTTTGGTGGATCTGGAATCGGCTCTGCTGGAGTTGAACGATAACCGTGGCGATCTGGAACTGGTTGGCCGTGTCTTCCGCGCCCTGCATACGATCAAGGGCTCGGGGGCGATGTTCGGCTTCGAGGATCTCTCGACTTTCACCCACAATCTCGAAAATGCCTACGACGAGGTGCGCAACGGACGTCTTCAGATCAGCTCCGAGCTGATCGACTTGACCCTCTCGGCGCTCGATCAGATTCGCGCGATGCTTGAGGAGGGTCAAGGCGAGGCGCAGCCGGCGGACCCGGCTGCGTGTGCAGAGATTCTGGCCAAGGTGCGGCATTTAACGGGAAAGCCGGACAGGCCGAAGGCCGCAGCGAGGAGCAATTTGCCCGTGGCCGGCAGCAGGGCCAGGAATGAAGCGGGCTCCGCGAATGATTGCGGAAACGGTGAGCGAGTCGCCGATGGTCGGATGCGCGAGTGGTTGGTTGGCTTTGCTCCCGGAGCGGATTTCATGTTGAACGGCGCCAATCCGCTGTTGCTGTTGCGGGAACTCGGGCAGCTAGGCGGGCTTTCGGTGATAGCCAGCATGGCGGCGGTGCCGCCCTTGAGCGAGCTTGATCCGGAACGCTGCTATGTGAGTTGGGATATTGTCCTGGCCACTGCGGCCGACCGCGACGCGATCCGCGATGTATTCATCTTTGTCGAGGATAGTTGCGAGCTGACCATCCGAGCGGCCGCAAGCCCCGAGTCAACTGCGGATCGGACTCCAGCCTCGCGGGAAGGCTCCAGTGTTCGTCCAGCGGTTCCATCGGTCGTCACGGCCGGCGATCGGGCGGCCTTGGAAGACAATCGTGCCGCTACAGGTGGACGCCGCGTGTACGACACGCCGGATCATGCCTCGAGTCTACGCGTTCCGGCCGCCAAGCTGGACCAGTTTGTGAACCTGGTGGGCGAGTTGGTGACGGTGCAGGCCCGCTTGAGCGAGATCGCTGCGCAGCGCGACGACCTCGAGATTGCATCGGTTTCAGAGGAGATTGAACGGTTAACCTCGTCGTTGCGCGAAAACTCCATGAACATCCGCATGATGCCCATTCGTGCAACCTTTGAGAAGTTTCGCCGTCTGGTCCACGACCTGGCGCGCGATCTGGGAAAGAATGTCGAATTGACGATTGAAGGTGCAGACACGGAGTTGGACAAGACGGTCATCGACCAGTTGGGAGATCCGCTGATGCACCTGATCCGCAACAGCATGGATCATGGCATCGAGCCGCCCGACCTTCGCGCCGCAACCGGCAAGCGAACCACGGCGACGATTCATCTTTCCGCACGGCACTCCGGGGCAAGCGTGCTGATCGGGGTGTCGGACGACGGCGGCGGCATCGATGCTGAAGCGGTTGAGCAGCGCGCCATCGAACGCGGGCTGGTAGCTTCCGGAGTCCAGCTTACAGAGAGCGAGATCTTCGCGCTGATATTTCAACCCGGCTTCTCGACAGCCAGGCAGGTGACCGACGTGAGCGGGCGCGGCGTGGGGATGGACGTGGTCCGGATGCGGGTCGACAGCCTGCGGGGATCCATCGATGTGGCCAGCAAGCCCGGCCTTGGCACTAGTGTGACGCTGCGGCTTCCGCTCACTCTGGCCATCATCGACGGCCTGTTGGTGAGTCTCGGCGAGGCCTGCTTCGTGCTGCCGCTGGCAAACATTCTGGAGTGCATCGAGCTGACCCGGGCCGACATTGAACGCGCCAACGGCAAGCATATCGCGAATGTGCGGGGTGAGATTGTTCCCTACATTCGGCTGCGGGAACACTTCAGTATTCTCACTCCGCGCCCGGAGATCGAACAGATCATGGTGGTGCAGACAGAGGGTGGGCGCTATGGATTTGTCGTGGACCAGGTACTGGGCAACTGTCAGACAGTGATCAAGAACCTGGGCCGCTTCTACCGGCATGTGCAGCTGGTCTCTGGCGCGACGATTCTGGGCAACGGAACGGTGGCCCTGATTCTCGATCCGGAGCGCCTGGTGCAGGATGCTGTCCGGGCCATCTCGCACAACGCACGCGGGAGGCCAGCTGGGGCCGAGTTCCGGTCCAAGCACCCAAGGCCGGGCAAGGCTCAGGAACAGGCAGAATCCTAGCGCATCGTAGGTGCTGGAGTGAGCGCCAGCACATGTTCAACAACAGTTCAGCTTGCGGGTTTCGTAATCCTTCCGTTCCGCACGCTCAATGCGAGCGAATGAGTGGGCGGCAGAAGACGAATTCCAGCGGAGAGAGGAGCGGATTTCATGGCGACGACTACATTGGTAAGGGAAGGCCGGAAGCTGCATGGCAGCGGCAACGGAAATGGCGGAGGCGGAAAGGAACTTCACGAGCGGGTGGGCGTAAAGGCTCCCCTGACCGAGGGTGACTCGATGCTTGTGTTGCAGGAGATTGAGCGCCTAGTGGACGCGTCCAGAGAGGGAAGGCTCTCCGAACGGGGCAAGGCGACAGTCTTCAATGGCGTACATCGCGAAATGATCCAGGGTATCAACGAGATGCTGGATGCGATATTGCTTCCCATCGGTGAGGGCAATCGCATTCTCGCGCAGATTTCCAGCGGCAAGATCGACGAGCTGATCGCGCAAACCTACAAGGGCGACCACGAGAAGATGAAAGTTGCGGTCAATAACGTAGCCGTGGTGACGCAGGGTTTGCAGAAGGAGATGGCGCGGTTGATCGAAGCATCGAAGGAAGGTCAACTGTCGGACCGCGGCAAGCCGGAGCAATTTCAGGGGGCCTATGCCGAGATCGTGCGCGGTGTCAACACCATGCTGGATGCGATATTGCTTCCCATCGGTGAGGGCAATCGCATTCTCGCGCAGATTTCCAGCGGCAAGATCGACGAGCTGATCGCGCAAACCTACAAGGGCGACCACGAGAAGATGAAACAGGCCGTCAATAATGTGGCAGTTGTGCTGCAGGGCCTCCAGAACGAGTTGGGCCGACTGACCGACGCTGCCAAGGAAGGCCACCTCGCAGAGCGCGGAAGGCACGACCAATTCAAGGGCGCGTATGGCGATATCGTACGTGGAGTCAATGGAATCCTCGAAGCGATCATCGCGCCGCTGAATGTTTCCGCAAAGTATGTCGAGCAAATCAGCAAGGGAGATATCCCATCGCAGATCACTGACACGTACAACGGCGACTTCAATCTGATCAAGAACAACCTGAACACTCTGATCGTCGCCATGAACGACATCACTTCGGCTGCCGAAGAAGTTGCGAATGGCAATCTGACGGTGGAGCTCCGCGAGCGTTCCGCACAAGACAAGCTGATGCAGGCGCTGGCTTCGATGGTAAGCGGGTTGACGCGCACGGTTTCAGATATTCGGGGAATCGCAAGCGAGGTGGCAGCCGCCAGCCAGTCAATCTCCACGGCATCGATCCAGGTTTCCAAAGGCGCCAGCGCACAGGCGGCTGCGGCCGAGGAAGCATCTTCCTCGATGGAGGAGATGGTCTCGAACATCAAGCAAAACGCCGACAACGCGCAACAGACCGACAAGATCGCCAACAAGAGCGCCAAAGACGCCCAAGAGAGTGGCAAGTCGGTTCTTGAAGCAGTCTCAGCGATGAAGGAGATTGCGAACAAGATCTCGATTATCGAGGAGATTGCCCGCCAGACCAACCTGCTTGCGCTCAATGCTGCGATCGAAGCGGCCCGAGCCGGCGAGCACGGTAAAGGATTTGCCGTGGTGGCGGCTGAGGTGCGCAAGCTGGCCGAGCGCAGCCAGAAGGCGGCGGCGGAGATCAATCAATTGTCGAGCACCACGTTGAGGGTTTCGGAGAAGTCGGGAGAGATGCTGGATAAGCTTGTGCCCGACATTCAGCGAACGGCCGAGTTGGTGCAGGAGATCACTGCGGCCAGCAAGGAGCAGGATACCGGTGCCGAACAAATCAACAAGGCGCTGCAACAACTGGAGAAGGTGATTCAGCAGAATGCCTCCGCCAGCGAGGAAATGGCTTCGACGACAGAGGAGTTGACCGGCCAGTCCGATCAGCTGGTCAGTGCGCTGAGCTTCTTCCATACCGGAGACGAAGGCGGTTCGGGGCGGAAGGTTGCGCACGCAAAGTCCGCGCGGCCAAACCAGAGCGCATTGGCTCATCCTGCAAAGCCAACGGGCTATGCCTCATCGAGTGCAAGGGCAGCAAGCAGCGGAGTCAATCTGCGGCTCAAAGACAAACACGATGAGATGGATGGAGAGTTCGAGCGTTATTGACCGGTCAGGCGCGGAGCGTAAAACGATCCGCGCCATGTCTTCAGGATGAGAGAGGAGTTCACGAATGAGTGTCAGCGAAATCACGGAGACCCGGCAGTATCTCACCTTCAAGCTCGGTAACGAGATCTTCGCCACCGATGTGGCGAAGGTGCGAGAGGTACTCGACCTGACGACAATCACCAAGATACCCCGGACCCCGGACTTTATGTCAGGAGTCATCAATCTTCGCGGCAGCGTGGTCCCGGTCGTCGATCTGAGGCTTTGCTTCGAGATGACCAAGACAGAGAGCACTCGCAACACCTGCATCGTTGTTGTTGAGGTTCTGCTGGACAACGAATCGACAGTCATCGGTGCGCTTACCGATTCGGTCGAGGAGGTCATTGACCTTGAGCCGGAACAGATTCAGCCGGCACCGAGGATCGGAACCCAGATAAGGACGGACTTCATCAAGGGTATGGGAAAGCGCGATACCCAGTTCATCATGATTCTGGATATTGATCGGGTCTTCTCGGCCGAAGAACTTTCAGTAGTACGCGGGCAGGAAGTCGCCAAACAGCCGATGGAGAAGCAGGGCGCAGCTAGACAACTGGAAGAAGTCGCGGCTTAAGGGGGGGAAATGGGGCGGGTCACTCCGCCCCATTCACAGCATGGGAACACACGATGAATCAATTTCCGGAAGAGATTATGCACGGCTCTGTGAGTTGATCTATGCCCAGGCCGGCATTCACCTTGGCACGGAACGTCGAACGATGCTTGAGGGGCGGATCAAGCGGCGTCTGAAGACGCTCACAATCAGCTCATACAGCGAGTATTGCGATTATCTATTCAGTCACGCTGGGCTCAAGGAAGAGCTAATGCACCTGATCGATGCGGTGACAACCAACAAGACCGATTTCTTTCGCGAGTCGGCACATTTCGATTATCTGGTCGACAAAGCATTGCCTGAGATATTCGAGCGAATCAGCGGCAGACAATTCACAATCTGGAGCGCTGGATGCTCGACCGGTGAAGAGCCGTACACCATGGCAATTGTGCTGAGCGAGTATGCGCAGACGCACCCAGGCTTTCGATTCCGCATCATGGCCAGCGATATTTCCAACACTGTTTTGAAAAAGGCAGCTTTGGGCGTTTATACAAATGAAGTGGTGGCTCCTGTAGCGTCGAACCTGCGTCGCAAGTATTTTATGCACAGCGTCAAGCCCGGCTCCGATCTGCAGCGCGTTGTACCGGAGTTGCGACGGCAGGTCGAGTTTCGCCGCTTGAATTTTATGGATTCTGATTACGGTATGACGGAAAAGATCGATGCGATCTTCTGCAGGAACGTCATCATCTACTTCGACCGTGCGACGCAGGAGCGCATATTGCAGAGGCTTTCCAATTGCCTTTTACCGGGCGGGTATATGTTTGTGGGCCATGCTGAAACCTTGCATGACATGAATCTTCCATTGATGCCCGTGGCTCCGGCGCTTTACAGGAGGGTTGATGTCAGAAGCTAACCCAGCAGTCAACCCAGTGTTGCCCGAAGTCTGCCTACAACCGGGCGAGTCTATCCTGGTTAGGGAACCGTCAATGCTGCGAACACTGCTGGGCTCATGTGTCGGCATTGCATGCAGGATTCCTCGTTTGGGAGTAGGTGCGCTTTGTCATCCGATGCTGCCGTGCCTTCCGGTCAAGCGATCCTCAACGATAACGCGCTCAGCGAGCATCCGCTATGTGGATTTTGCGATTCGCGATCTGGCGCAGCAGTTCGATGCGCTCGGCGCTCGGCGCGGCGAGGTTGAAGTGAAGATCTTCGGCGGTGGGGATGTGCTCCTTTTGGCCAGTGACGGGGCGCGGCCCACGGTGGGAAAGCTGAACATTGAGGTCGCACTGAGAGTATTGGAAGAGGAAGGATTCTCGATTACGGCCTCTTCCTTGGGAGGAAGTCGTGGCATCAATATTCGCTTTAACACACAGACCGGCGAAGTGCTTTTGCAGCGCCACTCGTGAGACAGGATTCTGAAGGCAGACTGGCCGGCCAGCCAAGGCCGTCCCATAAATGTGAGATGCAGCAATGAGGCCGGGGTTGTGAGCACACCGAAGATTCGCGTTCTGATTGTTGACGACTCTGCCGTCGTGCGCCAAACGCTGCGCGAGGTACTGGAGTCTGACCCGGAAATTGAGGTAATGGCAACAGCCGGAGACCCCTTTGTGGCCGCCGACCGAATCGCCGAGCAGGTGCCGGACGTAATTACGCTCGACATTGAAATGCCGCGCATGGACGGGCTCACTTTCCTGAAGAAGCTGATGAGTCAACATCCCATTCCTGTTGTGATTTGTTCAAGCTTGGCTGAAGAGGGCGCGCTGAGCACTTTCAGAGCTTTGGAGTATGGGGCGGTTGAAATCATCACCAAGCCGCGCATGGGCACGAAGCAGTTTCTTGAAGATTCTCGCATTGACATCTGTGATGCGGTGAAGTCCGCAGCAGCTGCGAGGTTGGGCACGTTGAAGCCAAGCCACACGGTCGAGCCCAAGCTCAACGCCGATTGCATTCTTTCTCCAGCCACACGCGCCATGGCCGAGACTACGGAGAAGGTGGTAGTCATCGGCGCGTCCACTGGTGGGACAGAGGCGCTCAAGGCTCTGCTCGAGACGCTGCCCGCCGATATTCCGGGAATTGTAATCGTGCAGCACATGCCGGAGCTGTTTACCCGCGCGTTTGCGAAACGGCTCGACGGATTGTGCGCCATTACAGTCAAGGAGGCCGAGACAAACGACACGGTGATCCGCGGGCGAGCCCTGATTGCGCCGGGGAATCATCACTTGCTCCTCAAACGCAGCGGCGCGCGCTACTACGTTGAAATCAAGGACGGCCCTCTCGTCTGCCGTCACCGACCGTCTGTCGATGTTCTGTTCCGCTCCGCGGCCCGCTATGCCGGACGGAACGCAGTGGGCGTGATCCTAACCGGTATGGGCGACGACGGTGCGCGCGGCATGCTCGAGATGAAGCAGGCAGGCGCCAGGACCATCGCTCAGGACGAGGCGACTTGCGTTGTCTTCGGGATGCCTAAGGAAGCCATCAAACTCGGCGGTGTTGACAAGGTACTGCCACTGCAATCGATAGCCCGGGCAATTTACTAGGAAGCTCCTGCGCCTACATCTGATTTTGTAGCCGCAAAGGGTTTCGTCTCGATCCAAGTGGTTTTCGAAAAGAGTATGTTCATCAAAGCCGAGTCTGCGCGTCGTCCTGTTATACCGATTTCCGGCATCCAAGTACACTGCGCCCGGAGTGGCAGACCGTTGGCGAGGTTGGTAGAGATTGTCCGCCTGAGAGTTGAGACCGTTTCGCCGCCTCACCCGAATGGCAACTTCCGGTCTGCTGGTACCTGGCGGCTCGTGGATGCCGAATTCACCGCCGGCACCATCGAAACGGCTCTGATGCTGCACTGTTCCATCATCGGCGGACCATGCGTCTACAGCTACATGGAGGTAGAATGGATCCGTCCATCGCTTGCTTCGCCTTCGCTGTTTGACACACTCTTCCAGCCGTTAGCCAGACCTTGTCCCAAAAGACTTGCAGAAGTCGCCGAGCCTCGACGTGCCCTCGCTGGACAAGACCATCGTCCTCTGCGTGGACTTCTACACCTAATCCTGCGGCGGATGGCATCCGCATTACAACGGGAACCATCGTGGATGCGACGATTATCCACGTCGGCGTCTCCCCGCACGGTCAACCTCTTCCTGCACCCTCCGTGGCGCCTCTTGCAGAGGATCAAAAACAGGGTTCTTCGGCAGACGGCGGCACTCAAGACACAAACGACAAGCCCAGTAAGTTTGGCGTCTTTGGGAGGGCTCCGGGAAGCGCGCTCACGCGGCAGAAATCACCCACTCCATCAGAATCCGGTACCGCAACAGAGAAGAATGGTAATGGAGCGGCCGCAGGCGTTCTGATCGAGAGCCAGACTCAGTTATTCGACTTCTCAACGGTCACTGTGGATGGCGGCAGCTTCCAGGTGCCTCCTGGATACAAGCAAGTCACCTCTCCCATGCAAGGAAAGTAAGCGAGGTTATCGGGCGCCGCTGCATGCCGCTGGCTCGATCGACGCCCTTGGTCTCAGACGGAGGCAAGTTGAACGGAATGAGGCCGGAAGCGTCTCAATTCTCTGTTGTCCAGAGGCTAGCTGTTGAGCTCAGCCAGCAGGACCTTGGCTTTGTCGGCGAGGGTATGAGCCCCGTCGACGTCGCGGGAGTCCAGGGCTTCCTGTGCCTGCGTCAGGAACTCCCGAATATGCTCGGCTGTCTTCTCCTCGGCGTCGCTGAGTTGGCGGGTGACCCCATTGATGCCATTTTCAATTGCAGCGATGGTGTCTGAGGTTTCCGAGCGAGTATCGCTGGAGGCGCCGGAGGAGAGCTGGCCGATAGCGCTTTCGCTTGGAGCGACGGTGATTGCCGCCTCCTGCGGGGGAACTGGCTTCTTAGCCTGGTGGACGGGCTTTTTGGGGGTTGTGGCCGGAGAGAATCCTAGTTTTCAGTGGTAGAGATTTTGGGGAGCAGGTCAGGCATTGGTTTCTTGATTCATACCTACGTTTTCCGCAGCCTCAGCATTGCGCCTACAATTGTCATGGTTTCAGCTCTGCTGTTTTGCCTGAGTCTTTTCAGGCCAAGGAGCTAGCTCTTTACGTAGCTTCGGTCATATCTGGTAAGAGTTGACCGACGTATTCGCAATTCTTCCTGCAGGCTCCATGCGCCAACTCGGCACAGCTAACGCGAGGGAGGCTTATGAGCGGTACCGAACAGTACGGGACTTGAATGCACGGAAGGTGCGATTGCTTGCTGTTCATGTAATATGCCGAATCATCCTGATCGTTCACGAAAGACATGAAGAAAGTTAAATGGAGATTCTCAGTATGAGCAATTCCGAAAATCGTCGAATCGTCCTAGCGTCCAGACCAGTTGGGGCGCCTACCCCCAACAATTTCAGACTTGAAGCACAACTCATCCCAGTCCCGGTTCAGGGGCAGATGCTTTTGCGAACTATCTGCCTCTCGCTCGACCCTTATATGCGCGGCAGAATGAGCGACGCTCCGTCGTACGCGCCGCCGGTAAAGATCGGCGATGTTATGGTCGGATCGACTGTCAGCCAAGTCGAGATCTCTCACCATCCCGACTTTGCAGTGGGCGACCTGGTGCTGAACCAAAGCGGCTGGCAGGACTATGCCGTCTCCGATGGAAAGGGCGTCTTTCGCCTCGGCGCACAGATGAAGCATCCTTCGTATGCTCTCGGCGTACTCGGCATGCCTGGGTTCACAGCTTATATGGGATTGCTGGAGATTGGTCAGCCTGTAGCGGGGGAAACGGTGGTTGTTGCGGCGGCAACTGGTGCGGTTGGATCCGTTGTCGGCCAGATCGCTAAACTCAAAGGCTGTCACGTCGTGGGCATTGCTGGTGGCGAGAGAAAATGCCGGTCTGCCGTTGAAGATCTGGGCTTCGATGCTTGCGTTGATCATCGAGATCCCGCGTTGAAGGACCTGCTCGCACTAGCCTGCCCGAAGGGTATCGATGTCTACTTTGAAAACGTTGGGGGAGTCGTTTTTGAAGCTGTTCTTCCGCTGCTCAATACGCGCTCACGCATTCCCCTCTGCGGCCTGATCGCACACTACAACGACCGCGAGGCCCCCTCGGGAAGAGATCATACTCCACAGGTCATGGGTACTTTGCTGAAGCGTCGCGTACGCGTGCAGGGATTCATCATATTTGACGATTACGGTCCGCATTTCGGCGAATTTCAAAAGCAGATGTCGGAATGGTTCACCGCAGGAAGGATCAAATATCGCGAGGATATAGTGGAGGGTCTCGAGCGTGCTCCCAATGCCTTCATCGGGTTGCTTGAAGGAAAGAACTTCGGAAAGCTGGTGGTACAAGTTGGCGCAGTAACCGAATAAAGGACAACACGATGCCGCTTTCACCATCCAATCTCTCCGATGGGTTGCTTGGGTTGCCATGGTTGTGTCTGCTCCTTGGACTGGCCATTTGCTTGATCTTCTCGGCATTGAGGCCCTAGCGTGTTGAACATTTCGTCAGCCTCAGCAAGACGGCATCGGTTGCTGCGCAGGTGATTGTTTTCCGTTTCGTTACCTGGCCCCAATCAAAGGTGCCGCGTTGCTCCAGTCCGGGCTGCTGCTTGCGTACGGTCTATTTTCTTGCCCTTCGGCAGGGTTAAAGAAGCTGCAAGCGAAGAACACCTCCGACATCATCACGTTAGGCGGCGCGGTGAAGGTCGCAATCTGTGTCGGAGTATCGTTTCTGTGCGTTCTGCTTTTCCTTTCAGCATTGCTCACAATGTCAGCAAAGGCAGGCGGAATGGCGTTGGCATCGGCACCCGTGAGCATCCTGGTGATGTCTGTCGGCCTTGGACTCGATGAACGTGGATTTCGACTCGACCGTCGACCTTTGGGCCATCGAGCGGGATGCGAATATTCGCTTCGGGCTTGAGGCGGTTCGCTCTGACGCTAAACACTTTATTCTGCTTGCAACTGCTTGTTGAGAAGTATAGCTGGCTGCGTCGTTTCCGGTTCAGTTGGCAGCGGTGATCCAGGCACGTGCTTGCGTGCTCTGAGAGGACTGAAACACCTTCGTCGGGCAAGGAATGAGAAAGCTGAAGATACGCATCATTTGCACAATCCATTCAACCTCGGTAACGACTGCAACCCGCTCCCAGCGCGTGGGGTGTTCCACCCCAATCTTCATGTCCTCCCAGATGGCGCCTGGGTCGTAGCCGGTGAAATTCGCCGAGGTCTTATATAACAGTCGGATCTTGTCGTGCCGCTTGAGTGCTTCGAGAATTGCCGGAATAAAGATTCCGTCATAGTCCTCTTTTGTGACCTGCCCATCGCAGGAAACCGCGATGACATTGTCGGGAAAATCCTTAAGAAGTTCGATCATTGAACACGCTCCTTGGTGTACGTTTTGAGTGCGTAATTCGCGGATTAGGGAAGCTATCGTCATGTTCCGCAATTGACCCAGACTCTCCGTTCGTGCCGAATTCAGGGCCATTGCCCGGACGCTGCCAGCGCGCTGCCTCGTGCACCTCAAGAGCCGTCACTTTCGCGACTCTGCGCTGGTGACGAATCGCGCCGCTGAAGCGAGCCTTCAGGAATGTCTCAATTAATTCCCAGGCCAGTACAGGCCCAATCACCTGACCGCCGAGTGAGAATACATTCATGTCGTCGTCTTCGACGCCCTGGTGTGCGGAAAAGACGTCATGGATGAGTCCGGCGCACACGCCAGCAACTTTGTTGGAGCAGATGGATGCCCCTACGCCACTTCCGCACAGTGCTAATCCGCGATCTACCTTGCCGGCTGCTACAGCCTTGGCCAGTGGGATCACGTAATCCGGATAATCATCTCCAGGGCTCGGTTGAAGCGCGCCGAAATCGGTGACCTCATAGTCAGCATTGCGCAGCAAGTCCGCAATCTTTTCTTTGAGAACGAACCCTCCATGGTCCGAGGCAATTCCGACGCGCACGGTGACTCCTCCTGGTTCTTGTCAAGTACACGGTGAGCCGGCCTGCAGACGTTTTCGGGGGCGAAGGCGTAGCGCTCCATTACCACTGCTCCCGGTGTCGACGAGCCGAAAGTGTCGACTGCGACGCCGGCGATTCTGAGCCCGACAAAGGACTTCCCCCGGCCGGGGAACCGGCCTCGATGATCAGTAGCGGCATGCCCGTGAACAGAATCCTCTTGCGGTACTGGTCAGATTGCGACGAAAACAGGTTGGTGCTGGACATGCTCACAACTCTCGCGTTCGCACCTTCCTTCAGTAGTTGCTCCCTGCCCTCGAGTGCAAGATGCACTTCGGATCCTGCTGTAACTGCTCATCGCTCATCGATGACCGCGCTCCGACGTGCCTTAGCTGGATGCAGGTGGACGAACGATAACCACGGAGCATGTGGCTCGACGAACGACCGACTCCGCAATGCTGCCCAGCAAGAAGTCGTGGATGATCCTTCTTTTGTGCGAGCCAACGACAATGAGATCGGCACGCCATTCCTCTGCTCGAATGAGGATCGCCTGGGTCACATCTCCGATTAGCACCTCTGTTTTTGCCGTAAATCCAACGCTGCGGAGTTCGCCCGCGATCCGCTCGACGAACGCGTGGGCCGGCGCCTTCTCACCGTCCAATTCGGGCGCGTAGTCCTGGGCCATCTCCGGCGGAGGCACGGGCTCAGCCGGTTGCAGCACATGCAGGACCAGAACTTCGGTATTCTCTTGCCGAATTCCTCTTTCGACAGCACGAAGCAAATTATCCGCAAACCCCGAATCGTCAACTGCGATTAGTACTCTCATGATGCCTCCATATTCACCGGCAATGCCCGCAGGACGATTTGCAAACTCACGATATGTGCGAGATCGTTTATGCGGAATCGCCGGCCCATGTAAAGCACATTCAGACAGGGAAAATGCTCCCGCATTGGTTCTCAAGTTTCGAATAGGACGGCTCAGGAATGCAGGTCAATATAGCTCACGGGAGCGGTCCGCTCTATCAAGATGCCTGCCAAGGAGAGATGACGGACGCAAAGGACCTAGTCTGTGGAAGTGAGCGCGATGCTGTCTTCATTGGAGAGAACAATTGGCACTTGGCGTTACGATGGGCCCGCGAGAAGCTGTTAGTGCTTGAGGGTTATGGACAGGAGTCCAATCCAACAAAAATCATGCGCCCTATCGACTTCTGCCCTTCGTCCCCAAGCAGGTGGATCGAAAACGTGGACCGGAGGTGCTTCCGCTGTCACTGGGGCTAGCCGCTGCTGCACCCTGAACTGAAGAGTGACCTTGCCCCCCAGATAACGTACCTCATATTGCGCTCTGAGGTACTAGCGAAGGAGCGGCGGAGATGGTGCGTTTACCACGTCGAGAAGTTCATCACGGTGCGTGCGGCAAAAGATGCGGTCATGCAATGGATCCTCTGGTGTAACCAGAAGCGAATGCACTCCACGATCGGCTACCAAAGCCCGGTCGAGTTCGAACAGGCTTGGCAGTTGCTGCGGGAAGCGGCCTGAAAACAGGCTGTGGGTTTATCGCCTCAACCCCAGCGCATATGGGGTACGCATTCTGAGGGCAAGGTCAGTGGGGCAGCAAATCGAAAAATCTGTTTCTACGAGTATTGTCGGCGTATTGGGTTTAATTATCGGCAGATTTGGGAAAATTGTTTGGGGTACGGCAAGCGGGGCATAGGGGCCGAGCCCCTCAACGACTGGAAAGCCGAGCAGCCTTCACCGTTGGGAGATTTGGATGGGCACGGATGGGGAGATTGGCCGTGGCTCCACATTTGGGCATTGGCGAGGCGTGTTGGCGGAGGAGCAGGCTGGGGTTGACCGGGGGTTGGTTGCGCTGGTTTACTGGGAGACAGTCATGGTGAAGATGCCCGCCAACGCGATATGCCCGTGCAGTATGCGAATTAGCTGCGACAACGCAGGTGCGGGATATGCCGCCTGAGGGGGACCGAAGAAGCAGTTCGGCAGCAGATATCAGGCCACCTTCCGCAGAAGCGGTTGGTGGCTTTTCCATTTTGGGTGCTCTTTTACGTGTACAAGCGAGAGATTGGGAGCGAGTTTTGGAAGAAGTTAGCTTAGCCACGATTGAGGCCGCGCGGGAGCGTTTGGGCGACCAGATTCATTTGTCGCCTTGTCAGTTGTCGCACCACCTGAGCGAGCGTATTGGGATGCCGATATTTTTGAAGCTGGAAAACCTGCAGCGGACGGGGAGCTTCAAGGAGCGGGGCGCGCTGAACAAGCTGCTGACACTGACCGAAGAGGAGCGACGGCGGGGGGCGATTGCGGCTTCGGCGGGAAATCATGCGCAGGGAGTGGCCTTCCATGCGGCGCGTCTGGGGATACGTGCGCAGATTGTGATGCCGGAGGCGACGCCTCTGGTGAAAGTGGTGTCGACACGGGGATTTGGCGCGGAGGTGATTCTGCACGGGGCCAACTACGACGAGGCTTGCGAGGAGGCGCTGCGGCGGTGCGCGGCGAGCGGGATGACGTTTATCCACCCGTTTGACGATGCGACGGTGATTGCGGGGCAGGGGACGATTGGGCTGGAGTTGCTGGAGCAGGTGCCGGATCTGGAAGCGGTGGTGGTTCCGATTGGCGGAGGTGGGCTGATCAGCGGGATTGCGTGCGCGCTGAAGGAGACGAACCCGAAGATTCGAGTGGTGGGAGTGGAGCCGGAGAAATTGCCGTCGATGGTGCGGGCTCGGGAGGCGGGGCGAGCGGTGACGCTGGCGGCCGAGGCGACGATTGCCGACGGGATTGCGGTGCGGCGGGCGGGCGACCTGACGCTGCCGCTGGTGAGCCGGTATGTGGACGAGATAGTCACGGTGGACGACGAGGAGATTGCCTCGGCGATCTTGATGCTGCCGGAGCAGGAGAAAACGCTGGCGGAGGGCGCGGGAGCGGCTGCGCTGGCGAGCCTGTTACAGGAGAAGACGAGTCTGATGAACAAGCGGACGGCGGTGCTGGTGTGCGGTGGGAATATTGACGTGACGCTGCTGGCGAAGATTATTGAGCGAGGGCTGGTGAAGGATGGGCGACTGGTGCGGCTGCGGGTATATTTGCTGGACCGGCCGGGGGCGCTGCATCAGTTGACGGAGATATTGGCGCGGGAGCGGGCCAATATTGTGGAGACGGTGCATAACCGGGCGTACTACGGGGTGAGTTTGGCGGAGACGGTGATTGATGTGACGCTGGAGACGCGCGGGGCGGCGCATATTACGGCGATCAGCCATGCGCTGCGCGAGGCCGGCTTCCGGATTGAACGGATTCATTGAGACTGAGGCGAGGAGGCGGGCATGTATACCCCTGGATTCAATGTTGTCGAGGACCGAGCGACGCTGCTGGAGGCGATGGAGCGATATTCGTTTGCGGTGCTGTATGGGCCGGGCGCGGAGGGACGGCCGGTGGCGACGCATTTGCCGCTGGTGGTGGAGGACGACGGGCCGCACGGGGTGCTGTATGGGCACTTTGCGCGGGCGAACGCGCACTGGCGGGGGCTGGCGGGGCAGGAGACGCTGGTGGTGTTTTCCGGGCCGCATAGTTATGTGACGCCGGCGTTGTACGAGGACCGGCAGAGTGTGCCGACGTGGAATTATATTGCCGTTCATGCGTATGGGGAGCTGGATCTGGTGGAGGGCGAAGGTGAGAAAGATGTGCTGCTGGAAAAGCTGATTGCGGTGACGGAGCCGGGGTTTGCCCAGACGTGGCGGGGAATGCCGGAGAAGTACCGGACGGGGATGCTGAAAGGGATCGTGGGCTTCCGGATACGGATTTCGCGGATTGAGGGGAAGTTCAAGATAAGCCAGAACCGGGAGGCGGTGGAGCGGCGAAATGTGCAGGCGGCTCATGCGGCGGGGACGGACGACCAGCGGGCGCTGGCCGAGTGGATGGCGCGGATAAATGGGAGGGAAAAGTGAGCGTTTGTATGGGGTTGGTCGTCAACAGGTAGAGTGTCTGCGACGAGGTACGAGTTATGATGCGCGCATTGGCGGTGTGGGTTGGGATGATGTTTGCGGCGGGGACGCTGGCGCCGGCTACGCCGCCGGCACCCACTGCGTGGCGGCAGGCGGTGGAGCAGGAGATGCCGCTGCTGGGACATCGGAACTGGATACTGGTGGTGGATTCGGCGTATCCGCTGCAAACTTCGCCGGGGATTGAGACGATCGACACGGGGTCGGAGCATCTGGAAGTGGTTCGGGATGTGCTGTACGCGATCAACCGGTCGGCGCATGTGCGGCCGGTCATTGAGATGGATGCCGAACTGCCGTATGTGAGCGACGAGGATGCGCCGGGAGCTGGGCGATACAGGACCGATATTGCGGATTTGATTCGCGGATACCCGACGAGTGCGCTGCCGCATGAAAAGATTCTGGCGCAGGTGGACGATGTGAGCCGGGAATTTCACGTGCTGGTGTTGAAAACGCGGATGACGATTCCGTACACGTCGGTGTTCATCCGGCTGGATTGCCGCTACTGGAGCGGGGATGCGGAGCAAAGGCTGCGTGCGCGGATGGGTTCGGGTCAAGAGTGAGGGGGGATTTCTTCCTGGGCGCGAGGTTTGCTATACTCACAAAGTTACCTCATTGCGGAAGTGGCGAAATTGGCAGACGCACAAGCTTGAGGTGCTTGCGCTGAAAGGCGTGGGGGTTCAAGTCCCCCCTTCCGCACCAAAATCTCTCTCGTCCTGGGGCTGAGTGCAAGGGAAATCCCTGAACGGCCCGGATCAACGAGAATCTCGAAAGTAGTCAGACGAATGAACTTCCTGCTGTACGCGGTTATCGCGCTCCACATTATTGTGTGCTTTTTCCTTATCGGTGTTGTTCTGCTGCAGCAGGGCAAGAGCGCTGATCTTGCCGGCACATTCGGTGGCCAGGGATCGCAGACTGCTTTTGGTCCGCGCGCCGCAGCCAACCTGCTGACCAAGCTGACGACGTACGCTGCGATTGTGTTCATGCTGACGTCGCTTACACTCACGATCATGTATCTGCGATTGAATGGGACGAGCCACTCGGTACTGTCGGGGATCAAGGCATCGGCCCCGGCCTCAGCTCCGGCGAAGTCGGGCAAGTAAGTCCGACCCTAGACTGCGAGCCGATTTGACGAAAGACACTCCTGCGGGGGTGTCTTTTTTGCTGCGTGGAAAAGGGGGCGACTACAATCGGAAATATGATACTGGAGACTTTTCCCGTAGGCCCGCTGCAATGCAACTGTACGATTCTGGGCGATGCCGAGACCGGCGAGGCTATTGTGATAGATCCAGGCGAGGACATTGCGCGGATTTACAAGCGGATTACGGCGCTGGGGCTGAAGGTGAAGCAGATATTGATTACCCATGCGCACATTGACCACGTGGGTGGAGCGCTTCGGCTGAAACGGTTGACAGGCGCGCCGATTTTTCTGAATGAAAACGACTTGCCGCTGCTGAAGATGATGGACGAGCAGGCTGGGTGGCTGGGCGTGACGACGCCGGAGGTGGAAGCGCCGGACGCGAGCCTGACGGACGGGATGACGGTGGGTCTGGAGCAGTTTCCGGCGCAGGTGCTGCACACGCCGGGACACACTCAGGGCAGCGTTTGCCTGCATTTTGCGCCACTGAAGATGGTGTTTGCCGGGGATACGCTGTTTGCAGGAAGCATTGGACGGACGGATCTGCCGGGAGGCAATTCTGGGCAGATCATCGAGTCGATCCACGAAAAGCTGCTGGTGCTGCCGGAAGAGACGCGGGTCATCTCCGGCCATGGACCGGAGACGACGATCGGGATGGAAAAGGCGCGTAACCCTTACTTGCGGTAGAGGTTACTTCCCTGCTGCCGGGATTAGCGCGTTCAGTTTTTCTGCTGCGGAGTGGAGAACGGCGGCCTCGTCTTCAAATATCTTGCCGAGATTGACTGTGGCTTTGTCGGCCACGGCCCATTTGTGCTGCTCGATGGACTCGCGGACGGCGGGGAGTGTTTTGACGCCATAGCCGGTATATGCGCCGGGGGCGTAGAGCTGGTGCTTGAACCATGGGCGGTCGGGCAGGCCGGCGTCGCTGAGGTAGGCTTTTTCCGTCTGGATGAGGACCTGGTTGACCTGATCGATGGTGGCCTGATCGAGGGGGGCACCGCCGTTGGCCTGGGCGGCTTTGACGGCTGCCTGATATGCGGTGGCGCTCTGCTTAAGGTCGCGCGCGCCGTTTTCGAGCGGCGAAAAGTTCAGGAAGGGCGGAACTTCAAGGCGCTCGGGGGCGGCGATGGGATTTTTGGGATCGTTGGTGGCGGTGTATGCGCCCTCGTCAATCTCAAGGTTGCGCTCGGTGGCCTTGTCCTGCTCCTGCTTGAGGAGATCCTTGACCTCATCGACATAGGTGCCTATGGTGTTGGCGGAGTTGTTGAAGTTGTAGGGGAGCAGTTCGGCATCGGCCATGCGCATTACGGCGGTGCCAGCAGTCTGGGCGAGGGCGCGGCCATAGACGAAGGTGGTGTCGGAGTAGTGCGTGTACCAGTAGAAATCGTCGTAGATGGAGTGGTATTCGCTGCCGGCATCTTCGCCGCCGAAGCCGATGTCGAGGGAAGGAACGCCGGCGAAGTCCTGGAATGCGACGTAGTCTGAACCGTCGCCGAGTGCGCCAATGTGGAGGTCGGCTCCGCTACGGGCGTCGGCGCGTTCTGAGCCCTTGGCCTCAAGGATGGTTGCCTTGCGGCTGCGCTCGCCGATGGAAGTTCCCTTCTCCGGGTCGATGACATCGCCGGCTACGCCGCCGATGAAGTGCTCCAAGCCGTGCGAGCCCTCGGCATAGAAGAAGCCGCGGCCGTTGGAGTCGCTGTTGAGGTACATGACGGCGTGCTGCTTGAGTTCCTGGACGTGGGTTTCGACGAATTCGGTGGAGCCGAGAGTGCCGGGCTCTTCGCCGTCCCAGGCGCAGTAGATGATGGTGCGGCGGGGCTTCCAGCCCTGTTGGACGAGCTGGCCGAGGGCGCGAGCTTCTTCCAGTTCGGCGGAGATGCCGCTGATGGGGTCGTCGGCGCCGTTGACCCAGGCGTCGTGGTGGTTGCCGCGGATGACCCACTGCTCGGCGCTGGTGGTGCCGGGGATTTTGGCGATGACGTCGTAGAGGGTCTTGATATCCCAGTTGGAGAACATCTTGAGGTGGACTGTGGCCGCACCTGGACCGATGTGGTAGGTGATGGGGAGTTGACCGCGCCAGGCGCGGGGAGCGACGCGGCCGGTGATGGCGGCGAGCAGGGGCGTTGCGTCGGCATAGGAGATGGGCAGGACGGGGATTTTGGTGATGGTGGGGGTGTCTTTGATGTCAAGGCGCTTGGCATCTTTTGTGGCTCCGATGCCGGGGGTGAGCGGGTCTCCGGGGAAGGCAGTGTCGTTGACGCCGCCGCGCTGGACGCCGTCTTTGGGACGGCCTGCGCCCTTGGGGTAGGATTCGGCGACGCCGTAGCCGTCGTTGCCGGGATCGGAGTAGATGATGCAGCCGATTGCGCCATGCTCGGCGGCTACCTTGGGTTTGATGCCGCGCCAGGCTGCGCCGTAGCGGGCGATGACGATGGCCCCTTTGACGGAGATGCCGAGGCGGTCGAGCTCTTCGTAGTCTTCGCGGGTGCCGTAGTTGACGTACACGAGGCGGCCGGTGACGTCGCCGTCTCCGGAGTAGGCGTTGTAGGTGGGCAGCTGCTCGTCGCTTTGGTTGGAGGTGGGGTCTTCGGGAACGGCCGGCTCTTTGAGGCTGGCGGTAAACTTTGTGGGCTCAACGAGTTCGAGTAGGCGCTCTTTGGGGGTGGGAAATAGGACGTAGAAGTTCTCTATCTGCGCGTCCCAGCCCCATTCCCTGAATTTGGAGAGCATCCACTCGGCGTTGTCCTTGTCGTAGGGAGAACCGACGTGGTGAGGGCGGGCGGAAAGCCTGCGCATGTTTTCCTTGATCTGGTCCGGCTCGGGCAGGGCACGGAATTTCTCTTCCCAGCCGCGCTCGGTGTCAGAGGCGGCGCGGGAGTAGCCATCGAGCTGGTGTGCGGAGGCTGGCTGCTGGGCGAGCAAGAGCTGGGGCGGACAGATGAGGGTTGAAAGCAGGGCGGCTGCGGCAATTCGGCTGAGGATCACAGTGTCTCCGTGGCAGGCAATTGAGGTCCCCGGTTGGGGACGGAAAGGTTATCGCCAAGTATAGACAGCAAAGGCTGAGGAATGAAGGAGAAAGGCGGGGCTGGGGGCGGAATTGCGGGTGGGCGTGGGGATTGCTTTTGCTTTGAGGGGGATACGGGGCGATTGCTGGGCTTTGGGTTGAGGGAATTCGGAAAAATGTTGACTGTCTTGATTCCCTCCCCAATTTGAGGCGGCGGGTCCAGGTCAGTGAGCTGGGGTTGGGGCCGGCGGAACCGCAGCGGCCGGGGTGGAGCAAGCATCGCCTCGGCAGAAGAGGACGGCGACCGGATCGCTGTACTCGACATGCCATTCGGGAGACTGGCGCAGGAGGCTGGTGAGAGCGAAGTCGGGGGGCAGCAGGGCGCGATTGGCGTGCTGCTCGTCGAGGAGCTTTTGCCAGCCGGGAGCGCCGGCGACGGATGTGACGTACTGCTGGATGAAGGCGTCGCCGTAAAAATCGTGGCGGTCGTCGACGAGGACCTTGAAGCCGGGATAGAGACGGTAGATGAGGTATCCGCTCCAGGAGTCGGTGGAGAAGGTGCGGTCTTGGACGTGGTGTGCGGCGAGGAACTGGGTGGCTGCGACGGGAAAGTGGGTGGGGGAGAACTGCTCGTCCATGAGCTGGCGGCCGAAGAGTCGGCCACCATTGCAGGCGGCGACGCAGACAGCGAGGACGACAAGGAGGACGACGAAGTGGCCTCGGAGCTGGGCCTCAAGGACGGCGAGTTCGGCGGCGATGGCGTTGCAGCTGGAGGAAAAGCGAGTGACGAAGCGGGGGCGTTCGGCGGTGGGAGTGGTGGAGGTGAAGATCTCAGTGAGCGGGCGGCAGAGAGCGAGACTGATGAGGATGCCGGCGAGAGGGATGTTACGGCCGGCGTAGAGGCCGGCATGGGCGGCGAATAGGAGCAGAAGGAGATCGTTAACCCTGAGCCGTCGCCAGCCGAGGGCTGCACCGGCGATGGCCAGAAGCAGGAAGCACTCAAAGTAGCCGATGCCTGCCTCGTGAAAGTTGGGAGACGCGAACTCCTGAATGCGGTTCATGAGGTAGTTGCTGGAGAGGTAGCGGTAGACGTGGATGTGGAGCTGGTAGCCGTAGGGGGTGATGAGGGTGACGGCGAGGGAGGCGAAGCCGACGGCGACGAGGCTCCAGAGCTGACGGAGGTCTGTCCGGTCGCGGGCGGCGAGGTAGCGCCAGAAGGCCCCGGCGGCGAACAGGGCGGTGAGAGCGACGCCGAGGATGAAGCCTCCGTGGATATTGACCCAGAGGAGCATGAGCGCGGGCAGCCAGTAGATGGCTTTGCGGTCGCCTTCCGTGAAGCGGATGAGCAGCTCAGCCCAGAGCAGGGTGAAGAGCCAACTGAAGACGTGGGGGCGGGCAAGGAGGTGCATTTGCGAGCCGGCCGCGGCGAGCATGGTGAGGCCAGCGGAGACGAGGATGTTGCCACAGCGGCGTAAGAGAAAGCGGAAGAGCAAGGCGAAGGTGGAGCAGACGAGCAGGACGGTGAGCATGGAGACGCCGTTGAGTCCGGCGAAATGGTGGACTGCGGCTACGAGGACGTCGTAGAGCCACTCCCAGGCAAACCAGGGCTGTCCGGCGCGGGTGTAGGAAAAGGGATCGGTGAGGGGCACGACGTGGGTAGCGAGGATTTGTTCGCCGTTGCGGATGTGCCAGCCGGTATCGGCGTCGGCGAGCAGGCCCGTGCCTTCAGAACGGAGCAGGAGGGTGCCCAGGATGCAGAGAAAGAGGACGTCGGTGATCGAAGGGAGCGACCAGCGAACCCAGAGGGGCTTGGGGGGCAAGGATGGGGCGGCCGTCTGACTGTCGGTGTTGGCCTCGGAGCTGAGTTGCTGAGTCAAATGAAGTTGCCTCACTTGCTGGGGTGTCGCTGACCTATTCAGCGTACACGTGCGGCATCGGTTATTGACCGAGTTCGGTGGTGAAGAGGAGCAGAGCGTGAACCCCGATTGCAAAGTCCGGGGATGGGCCGAGGAGGCTGAGGACGAGCCAGCCGGATTTTTCCATGCCAAAGAAGTAGCCGGGATGGGCCCAGACACCACGGTCGAGGAGCTGGCGGGCGGTGAGTTCGTCGGGCTGGAGAGCGGGGATGCGCAGGATTGCGTACCAACCGCCCTGGAGCTGGAGTCGGTTGACCATGGACTGGGTCTGGAGCTGGCGGTCGAGTTCGGAGAGGTTTGCCGAGACACGGGCGCGGATCTGGGACTGGAGGCGGTCGCGCTCGGCGAGCCAGACGGGCAGGGCGAGTTGGACGGGAGCGTTCATGGAGAGCCATGTGTCGGCGAGGATTTCGAGGCGGGAGAGGGCTTCCGTGGATTGCGGGCCGGCGGCGAGAATCCAGGCGGCTTTCATCTGTGGGAGGGCGCAGATTTTGCTGGCGCCGCTGACGACGAAAACGGGGATGCCGAGGTCGCGGGCGGCAAAGCTGGCGGAGTCTTCGGCGGAGGTGCGGCCGAATCCGTAGTCCAGGAAGACTTCATCCACAATGAGGGCGAGATTGTGGCGGCTGCAGAGTGCGGCGAGGGCGAGGGATTCGACGTGGGCGGTGAAGTGGCCGGTGGGGTTGTTGGGATGGACGAGGACGATGGCGCGGGTGCGCGGGGTGATGGCCCGGGCGAGGCTGTCGAGGTCGAGCTGCCAGCCGTGGTCGTAGATGAGGGGCGCCGGGGCTAGGCGGACGACTTCGGCGTCGGCGAGGAAATCAAAGAGCGGATAGCTGGGCAGGGGGACGAGGATTTCGTCGCCGGGGTCGCAAAGGAGCTTGAATAGATAGCCGTAAGCCTCGCTGGTGCTGGTGGTGAGCAGGACTTGAGCGGGGCTGACGGAGATGCCGTGGCTGGCGTAATAGTCGGCTACGGCCTGGCGAGCGTGGGGCGCGCCCATGGGCAGGGGGTTGTAGTCGAGGCTGGCGGGATGGCTGAGCGGAGCGAGCCAGCTTTCGGGATATTCAAAGCCGCAGCGGGTGGGATTGGAGGCGGTGAGATCAGCGATGTGCAGCCGGGCGGCGAGGCGGTTGCGGTGGGCAAGGGCCAAGTCAGAATCTTCAGTGTTCCAGCGGGTTCGTTGGGAAAAGGGGATCATTGTCTTCCGTCGGCTGTGGATTTTCCTGAACCAGTGCCCTGCCCGATTGCGCTGGGGCAGAATAGAAGCAGGCATCCGTTCTCACCATACACGGATGCGGGCGAGGTGAGCGAGTTGGGTTTGCGAGCGGTTGTGTTTGATTATGGGATGGTGTTGAGCAGTGCGCCGGATGCGGTGGCCAAGGCGCACTTGGCGCGCATCACGGGGCTGGAAGCCTCGGCGCTGGAGAGCCTTTATTGGATAGACCGGCACGCGTATGACCGCGGGGACCTGACGGGTCTGGAGTTTTGGCGGAAACTGGGCGAGGATGCCGGGTTGACGCTGACCACGGAGCAGGTGGCGGAGCTGAACCAGTGGGATGCGCGGATGTGGACGACGGAAAACAAGGAGACCCTGGCCTGGCAGCGCGTGTTGAAGGAGCGGGGGTTTGAGACGGCGATTCTGTCGAACATGGGCGACAATGTGCTGGAGAATATGGAGCGGGAGTTTGGCTGGATAGGCGACTTTGACGTGTGCGTGTGGAGCTACCGGCACCGGTTGGCCAAACCGGAGGCGGCAATTTACAAGCTATTGCTGGAGAAGCTGGGCACGGCACCAGAGGAGACACTGTTCCTGGACGACAAGCTGGAGAACGTGGAAGCAGCGCGGCATATGGGGATACGGGCGCTGCAGTTTTCCACGGTGGAGCAGTTGCGTCAGGACCTGATCACGACGCGGCTGGATGAGTGGCTGCCGCTGCCTTAAGCAGAGGATACGGAATAAAGCAGCCTAGTTGGCTACTTCTTCCATTTGGATGGAGCGCGGGAAGAGGATGTTGTTCTCCAGGTGGATGTGCTGGTGGAGGTCCTGCTCGAACTCGCGGAGTCCGTCAAAGTAGGCGTGATAAGTGGGGCAGGCGCCGGGAGGCGTGGTGAAGTTGTGGCTGAGGCTGCGGAGGTCGGCGAGCAGGCTTCCGGCGGCATCGTGCTCCTGGGTCATCATGGCGATGGGGTTGGCGACGGTTCCGAAACAGCCGTGGGGCTTGGGTGAGCCTGATTCGAGAGCGAGTTCGAGCTTGCCGATGTAGGGGAAAAGCACCACTTCTTCCTTTAGCAGATGCTGGCTGAGGTCTTCGTCGAGCTGGGCGAGGGTTGTCTGCATGACGGCGAGTTCGGGCGTGGTGTCACCGTGACGGCGGACGACTTTGTCGGCGAGCAGGGCGAGGCGAGGCAGTTCCCTTTTCACGTAGGCGTGATGGGTGGCGACGATGTGCTGCGCGAGGGTTGCGAGAGGCGCGTGGGCCCAGTCTGTGACGGACTCTGCGGGGGAAGCGGCCGCTTTTTCGAGAGCGGCGAGGACAGCATCGACCTCGAGGTTTCCGACCTGGCATGCCTGGTCAAGCGGCTTGCGTCCACCGCAGCAGTAGTCGATGCCAAAGGCCTCAAAGACGCGGATGGAAGAGGGTTGCTGCAGGGCGATTTCTCGAACGGTCTGGGAAGTGGTTGTCATCACGATCTCCTTGTATCGAAGGTAGAGGGATGACAGGCATGAGGGATGCGACTTAAGTCACTCGAGCGAAAACAAAGGGGAAGTTGCGCTCATGCGTGGGGAACGAGGTCCAAGTAGACCTGGCGGGGCACGGCCATGTTCCAGTGTCCGGTGAGTCTGGCGACGAGCACGAGAGTGAAGAAGATAAAAGCTATCGAGAGGGCAAGCGCGCGCGGGCTGACGGTGCGGTTCCACCATCGCTCGGGCGCCGTGGCGGCGACGCGGGGCGGCAGAGCGAATTGCAGCGCATCCTGAGCCGGGCAGACGGCGATGCAGACCAGGCAGGCGGTGCACTCGGCGGAACGCATTTGGGCAAGGCTGTCGACGGGGAGGCTGGAGGGGCAGGCGTGGGCGCATTTGCCGCAGTCGATGCAGGCCTCGGAGTCGCGACGGATTTTGACGGGGCTGAGGATGGAGACCAGGCCCAGCAGCGCGCCGTATGGGCAGAGAAAGCGGCACCAGAAGTTCTGCACAAGCATGGACAGGACGACGAGGAGCAGCAGAACGAGGGCCGCGGTGATGCCGACGTGGCGGAAAAAGTTCAACATGCGCACGTCGGCCATGAGCCCGAAGGGGCCGGACATGAAGTCCTGAATGCCTTCGGCCGGCATAACGATGATGGCAAAGCCGAAGAAGCCGAGGAGCAGATACTTGAGGCCGCGCAAGGCAATGTCGGCCCATCGCGGCAGGCGCAAGTTGCGTGAGAAGAGCCTGCGGCCGAGCTTCCAGAGGTATTCGGAAAGTGTGCCGACCGGACAGAGCCAGGAGCAGAAGGCTTTCTTGAAGACGAGGCTGATGAAGACGAAGGCCAGGAAGAGCACTAGGGCTGCGGGATGGATGGACGGAAAATAGCCGGTTACGAGCCAGTACTTGGCATTCATGAGGCCGGCGATGGGCAACCAGCCCTCCGCGCCGGACGGGCGTGCGACCTCGAGACCTGTGCCGCCCTGCTCAAAGTAGCGAACCCATAGGAAGAACTGAATGCCGAGCCAGAGGTTGAGTGCGGCAAAGAGGCATTGCACGGTGAGCCGAGTCCGCTGAGAGAGATCGGGCAGCAGGCGGCGAATGAGTTTTTTCTTTTCAGGGGCAGGTGGACTGGCTGCGTTGACTTCTACACTCATTGGGGTCGTGCACCTCAAGCTGAGGCTAGCACTGGGTTTCGGCTCGCAATAGGACTTAGGTCACAAGTGATGGGATGCTGGGACACAGCGGGACGGCGCCATCAGCCGGCGGGGACAGGCTCGGGGTGACTCTCCTCAGGATGCGCGTGGCCCGTGTGGTTCGCATACAGGTACCAGGCGAGCCATGCGGGGGTGGTCCAGAGGTAGTAGATGGAGTTGATTTTGATGTCGGCGACGAAGAACTCAAGAAGCCCAGCGGTGGCGACCAGCGCCAGCGGCCAGGGGGAACGGCGCTGGCGTACGACGCGATAGAGACCGGTTAAGATGGCGGGCAGCAGGATGGACTCATCGGTGATCCAGCCGTAGGGCGTGCACAGGACGGAGACGAGCAGGACGAGCAGGCCGTGGTCCATCCAATCCCAGCGGTTGCGGCGGGTCCAAAAGAACCAGGATGCCCATGCGCAGGCCACTGCGGCTGGGGTGAACTGCAGCCAGGTGGCATGACGGTCGAGGAGCAGAGAGAGGGCGACACTGAGGGTGGGGATGCGCTCGTTGAGTGCGCCGCCGGTGGCGATCAAGCGAGAGTACTGGGTCCATGCATGGGGGTCGAGGATGAAGGAAAGCGCGCAGCTTGCCAGCATGGCAGCCGCAAATCCTGCCAGGATTCGGTACTTTTTGCGGCTTAGTTCCCAGAGGAAAAGGACTGCGACAAAGGATAGGAAGAGGTGCGGCTTGAGGGCGCAAAGGAGCAGCGCCGAGCCAGCCAGGAAGGGCCAGTTGCGATGCAGGGAGAGGAAGAGAACAAAGCCCAGGAGCAGAAAGATGCCGACCTGCCCGGCAAAGAGGCAGATGAGCGCCGGCGCAAAGAGGAAGCCGAGCAGGTGCAGACGGTTGTCGGGCCGTCCGTTGAGCCGCCAGATGATCCAGAGCGAGACGGAAAGGCAGGCAAGGAGTGCAAGCTGCCAGAGCAGCAAGCCGATCTTTGCGCTGAACAGACCGAGCGGCAGGACGAGGAAGAAGGCATCAGGAGGATTGCGCATCATGTTGAGCGTACCGCCACCGATGGCGCGCTGGAGTGCGCCCACGGCCGCCTCGTCATAGGGGTTTGCGCCGTGAACCAGTTGCCGGCCCGCCGACCAGTAGGCGATGAAATCCTTGTCGGCAGCAATTTTGTCGGTCAGGACGGACAACCACAGCGCGGATATATATCCGAAGCCGACAAGGACGATGCCGGCGGCGGCAAGCATACGCCATGGACTGCTTCTTGCTGGACGCAGCGGGGTGGGCTGCGCAACCGCATCGGAATTCCCTGCTGTTGGCATGGATGTGCTGGATGACTTTCCGGCCTCGTTGACCATGAAGAAACTTTACATGATCTGGCCAAGGGCATCGGTCCTGCTGCAATCGAGCGCACGTTGGCGTGCGGCGAGGTTCTGCTAGACTTTGTGCTCCATTCCATCGTCTTCCGAGGGTTCCCCTGTCGAGGCGGGCCGGTCCGATCGCATGGGAATCCCGCTGATGAGGCCCTGGAAGTTGGCGAGGCGTTTGCCAAGAATCACGACACCCTCGGAGGTGATTTCGTACTCGCGGATATCCTTGGCATGGTTCCCGCCGCGCATTTTGATGACGACCATGATCTTGCGCAACTGGCCATCGATGGAGACATAGCGGAGGCGAATGATGTCATCGGTGAGGAAAGAAATGGAGTAGGTGCTGAAAGGAAATTCAGTGAAAGACTCATCGACTTCAACGGTGCTGAGAATGGTGACGCCGATTCCGGTAAGCGCAAAGATCATGCGGTAGAGGGACTCGCGGAAGTCGGCGCGGAAGCCGGGCGAGAGGGCCATTTCAAATCCGGCGAGTGAATCGATGACCAGGCGTTTTGCGCCGATTCTCTGGACAGCATCGAGGATCGAGTGCATGGTCTCATCGACTGAGAGATCGAGCGGACGCAAGTAGAGGATGGTGAGGCGGCCGTCTTTCTGCGGTGTTTCGAGATCAAGTCCGAGACTGGCGGCACGCTCGGCGTAGGCCTCTGGGCGCTCTTCAAAGACGGCCACAATTGCCGGCTCGTTGAGCCGTAGCCCTTCGGCAATAAACTGAGTTGCGAGGACGGATTTTCCGGTTCCCGACGAGCCTGCTACCAGGACGCTGTCGCCCTCGCGCACGCCGCCACCGAGCATCTTATCCAACTCCGCGATGCCGAAGGAAAGGCGGCGGCCGCTGGGCGGATTTCTCTTGTGTGCGCTTAACCCAAAGGTGCGCGAGAAGGCTTGCACCCCAGAATCTGTGATGCGGAACGTGTGCAGGCCGGGCACGGAATTCTGGCCGCGGAGCTTGACAATTTGCAGCTTGCGTACGATGGAATTTCGCTCGACGCACTGGCGCAACCAGAAGAGACCGTCGGCTACCGTGAAGATGGGATTGTCACGCAATTCCTCTTCGGCATATTCCCCAATTAGAAACGTTGTGGCCTGCCAACTGGCGAGAAACAAAGCCAGACGCTGAATGAAGGACTGCAAGTCCATGTCGCTTTCCGGCTTACGGACCATGGTGCGGAAGGAGTCAACAACGACAACGGTGGGGCTGGCCTTTTCAACCTCATTGGTAATCTGCTCCAGGACCGCGCCCAGGTCCTTCTCCAGGACAACCTGGCTCAGGTTGATAAAGCGAATGGAGCCGGGCAGTTTGGACGGATCGAAGAAAGTGTACTGCTGCTGGTAGCGGAGCATTTTGATGGCCGACTCGCCGAGCACGGTAAAGTAGAGCGCAGGACGCTCGGGGGTGGCATTGGCAAAGACAAACTGGTGAGCGAGTGTGGTCTTACCGCTTCCGGGCGCACCCGCGATAATGTTGAATGAGAATTCCGGGAGCCCGCCGCCCACAATTTCGTCAAGGCCCGGAACGCCGGTGGGTAGTCTGTTGATTTTCACTTTGTCTTGGGTGCTCACGCTTTTCTCCCATGTACTGAATTGCGATCTTCAAAGACTTCCCCTGGCCACGCGTTGCGCAGCAGGTTCAGTGTCAAGGCTTCGCCCAGGAAGAGGCGGAGCAGTCCTAATAATCGGGCTATGAGAACGAGTTCTGCATCACCGGGCCGATCCTGGCCCATGTCGAATTGAGTTTCAGCGTCGCCCAGGCCTTGTAATGATCCATCCGCGGCGATCCGCACCGCACTAAGACTAGGGACTTCGGGCCTGGAGAGCGTCAATGCGCGAGCGGCAAGCGATTGAAAACCGGCGACTCCAACAAATTCACCAAGGCTCAGGCGCAGCTTTTCATAGACGCGGATAGCCGGGGACCCCAGTGGCTCGGAGGCCTTTCCCGCACCGGCTTCATACATTAGAAGTCGTTGGGCTAACTCTCGCATTCCTGGGGCAGCGGACATATTCAAACCAGCATCGTTCAAGGAAGATGGAATCAATTACCTTTATACGCCTTGCAAAAGAATCTGCAGCACAACTGGCCTGTCGCATGCGCTCCGATTATTACGGCATTCTAAATGGAGAGCCACGTTCGATGCAGAACCGGCAGAACTTAGTTCATGTAGCGATTCGTTTGCAGGTCGGGAATCTCCTCCTGCGGGCCGCCAGCCTTGCTCCGGATGAGTGTGAAAACGTCAAGAACGGAGGCAATACTGCGAATGTTTCCGGCAACACTCACGAGTCCGTCTTCCATATCGGGATGCCTGTCGGCGAGTATCTCGATATGGTTGCTCACATTTCTCAGCCTGTCAATTTCCACCAGCAGATCCTCGAAAACAGCGGCGGTTGCCGGACCATCAGCCGCTGAGGGTATCGTAGCCTCGGTGGTCCCAGCCGGAAATGTATTGACGTCGGCCTGAAGACGTAAATCTTCAATCAAACTCAGCGTTGTTGCTTCTCCAAGGAAGGTAAGAAACAGTCCGAGCAACTGCGCAATCAAGATGACTCCGGCCTCGCCCTTCTCATCTGCGTCGGTCTGGGATTCAGCCTGGTCAAGACCGCGCAGACCCCCATTCGCCGTAACCTGAACGGTGCTGAGCCGGGGGGATTGCGACTTGGCCAGAGCCAAGGCACGAGAAGCGAGAGCCTGAAAGCCGTCAACTCCAACCGGGGATCCGAGTTGTCTGCGCAGCTTCTCATAGACACGCAGCGTTGCGGGCTCGACTTTCAGGGAGGGCGTAGTGGCATGAGCCTCGCGAGCGATGAGGGTTCGAGCAAGATCACGGGGATTGCTGGGATGAGTCATATTCTCCTTGCCTGTTGCGCTGGACCTCTCCATATATGGAAAGGGTAACAGTAATCATACCTTGAAGAATATGGCTGCGATGGCCAATCAGTGTACACAAATCCTTGAATTCGATTGTTGCAGCGATTGAGCAGCACGCAGGCGTACAACCTGAAAACTATTCCCGGAAAGTTGAGCAGAAGAGAACAGAATATTGGCTTCAGAGATGACCTGCTCCTGCGCAAGGGCATCCGATGCATCCACCGCTTCGCCTTGTTCGGGGAACCGGGCAGAAACGGGCCGACCGAGGGCCGGTTGATCTTCAAATAATTCCCGGGCTTGATTCCGGTTATCTTTGCGTGGACCGTCTATCCCCAGGGTTATCGACGCCTGACGGGAATCTCCTTCTGCTATGTGGGACTAACTGTATCCAATCGAACAGATGGCGAGCGGCACGCGCGTTGAAAATTGCACAACGTGCCCGAAGCAGACTTCGAAACCTGGAGCATCCAGAGGGCCCGCACAGGCCAGGCGCATGGATCACAAGTGTGGTGGAACTATGAGAAACCGAAGAGTCAGTACAAAAAGCGGCCAGCTGTGAGCTCCAATAGCGTTCCTGCTGGTGTATCAGGGACTAAGGCCAAGCAGCCGGGTGATGACAGCACTCGGCAAGGTCTCTCCAGCGATGTGGCGCGAACACGTCTGGCAGCCGATGGCCCAAACACCATGCCGGATACGTCGGCTCATCCATTGCGGAATGCACTGGCGAACTTCTGGGCTCCGGTGCCTTGGCTGCTTGAAGCATCCATTGCGCTTGAAGTCTCTCTACATAAATATTACGAAGCTGGTGTCATCGCCGTCCTGCTCGTTTTCAATGCTGCTCTCGCATACTTTCAGGAGAGTCGGGCGCAGTCGACACTTGCTGCACTGAGGTCCCGTCTGGCACTCAACGCTTCCGTGCAGCGAGACGGGAAATGGGAGACCGTTCCGGCAGCAGACCTGGTATGCGGCGACCTGGTGAAGCTTTCGCTTGGGGGAGTGGTCGCTGCGGATGTGCACCTGATCGATGGATCGGTCGAGCTTGACCAGTCGATGCTTACGGGTGAGTCCCTTCCAATTGAAGCCGGTGCCGGAGCCGATACCTATGCAGGAGCCTTGGTCAGGCGCGGCGAGGCAACCGCACTTGTAACAGCTACAGGGACGCGTACCAAGTTCGGCCGCACAGCGGAGCTTGTTCGAACCGCACATGTCGTGAGTACCCAGCAGAAGGCTGTGCTCATGATTGTTCGCAATCTCGCAATCTTCAATAGTGTTTTGATTGTCGGCATGGGCACCTATGCCTACACCCATTCCATGAGTTGGAGCGAGATGATTCCGCTATTGCTCACATCAATCCTCGCAGCAATCCCCGTGGCATTGCCGGCAACATTCACGCTTGCCGCAGCGATCGGAGCCCGGGCTCTCGCTAAGGACGGAGTGCTTCCAACTCGGCTGTCCGCCGTGGACGAAGCTGCCTCGATCGACGTTCTGTGCGCAGACAAGACTGGAACCCTGACCCGAAATGAACTCTCGGTAGCGAGTGTTCGCCCATTGCCTGGATTCGACGAAGCGCATGTCGTTGGGATGGCTGCACTGGCAAGTTCCGAAGGAGGGCTGGATCCAGTGGATGCGGCGATTCGTCTGTCCGCAAAGAACCAAGTGGCCACCGATTTACCAAAGCTGACGAAGTTCATTCCCTTCGATCCGGCCCAGAAGACGTCAGAGGCAAGCGCGACAGATGCAAATGGCGAGTCACAGAGGATCATCAAGGGCGCGTTCGCTGCGGTTGTCGCGCGTACTGCCGCCTCGCCTGCCGCAGAAGCCATCGTCCACGAACTCGAGAGCAAAGGGTTTCGAGTCCTAGCCGTTGGCGCAGGACCGACAACAAGTACGCAGATTATCGGATTGATTGCCCTCAGCGACCCGCCGCGGTCGGATTCGGCATCTCTTATCTCGGAGTTGAAGGGTCTAGGTATACGAACGGTCATGGTGACCGGAGATGCTGCCGCAACCGCAACAATCGTCGCGAAAGCTGTTGGATTGATCGGCAAGACATGCCCGACTGGTCCTCTCCCCGACAGCACTACACTGCATAGCTTTTCCGTATTTGCAGGCGTGCTTCCAGAAGGCAAGTATGACCTTGTGAAAGCCTTCCAGAAGGGCGGGAACACGGTTGGAATGTGTGGCGACGGCGCCAACGATGCACCTGCGTTACGCCAGGCCCAGATTGGGATTGCAGTGTCGACAGCAACCGATGTTGCCAAATCCGCTGCCGGGGTTGTGTTGACAGAAGCCGGCCTGGGCGGCATTGTTGCCGCAGTCAAAGAAGGACGAGTTGCCTTTCAACGCATTCTCACCTACACACTCAATTCCGTGATGAAGAAGATCGTGCAAGTGCTTCTATTGGCAGTCGGCCTGGTGATGACTGGGCATGCGGTTCTGACTCCAATGCTGATGGTCATCGTGATGATAACCGGCGACTTCCTTGCGATGTCGCTCGCCACGGACAGAGTGAAGCCATCGAAGACACCGAATAGCTGGCAGATCGGCAGAATCACAATCGCCGGGGTCGTCCTTGGAATCTGTTTCCTAGCATTCTCCACGACACTTCTGGCATTGGGCAAATACTGCTTACATCTTGGAATGAAGGAACTCCAGACATTGTCCGTCGTCGGCCTTGTTTTCGGCAGCCAGGTCACTACTTACGTTATCCGCGGACGCCAACATCTATGGGGATTGCGACCAAGTGTCTGGCTTGTACTCTCGTCGATCGCTGACGTTCTCGTTATCTCTACGCTGGCATCGTTTGGAATTGCCATGGCGCCCCTGCCGATATGGGTCATCGCTACAGAGTTTGCTGCGGCACTTGCCTTCGGCTGCCTTGTGGACATGATCAAGATTCCCGTCTTTGCTCGGCTCGGCATCTCGTGAGTTAATGTGCTTCGCAGCAGATCGTCTGGCGGATTCAACGACGACATTGTCTTAGCACCTGCGGATCATTCCCGGGTGCGTGTCTGCCATTCACAATCCACCATCGTGAAGAGCGAGCAGGGACTCCGGGCTGAGAATTCAGCCCGGAGTCCTGTTCCGCTACATCTTTACGCCAGTGTGTTTGCACTCAGGGTGCTTGCAATCGCAAGGTGTCTTGGGACTCTTGGAATCCGCACATGCGGTGCTGCAGTGTTTCTTGCCGCTTGCCGCTTGACAGTTACATCCGGGATGTTCGCACTTCTGTGTGGTGGTCATATACTCTCCTACTTCCTGAACATGCCTTCGTTCCTTTGAAGGCTCTGTGAGTTGCAACATGGTCCGCACTTGAGCCCTTGACAACGCGGCGATATCTGCCCTTCCGCATTTCAGTAGGGCCCTCTGCCATCTCCAGCGACGATTCCTGAAACCACCGGATGTCGGGTCAGAACGTCCAGGTCCGCGATCATTGCCAGCACAACGTCGCGGCATTACGATAGTTGCTGCGTGAACCCTATCCTCAGAACGCAACGAAACGTCAACGTGGACAAGCATTGAAATGAATACTGAGCCGTGCCGTGCAATGGGAGCATAACAAAGAGCAGCCGGAAGGCAGTTTCTCGCATCGACTAAGCTACCGTCATGCCCCTTTAAGGCAGGGGATTTGCTCTTCGATAGCGTGATAAGTATCGAATAGAGGACATCGCAAAGCAGGTCACAATTGCTCAGGCGAGGCAGCTATCCTCCCCATAGAACTCAAGGATGCGCCCCGTGGATTCTGGCATTTCATGGTGCGTAAAGAGCGGTCACGGCCGTGGTCATGAACTCGAAGTGTGCAAGAGAGCACAGTCTTTTCTTGCACCGAAGCGGAAAATGGGGACATGTCCGATGCGCCAAGAATGGGGAGAAAGTCTTGCCTGATGGTCATGCTTTGAAGTCCATTCCGGCAAAGACCCCATTCGCGAGCATTACCATTTTTTGAGGAGCACCCTTACTGAGCCTAAATGTGATTGCGACGTCAGAGTTTGCAGCGAACATACGACTGAAGCGATCTAGCCCATCGATTATGACGGCGATACTCTTTTGCCGTGATTTCCCATCCGCCACGGCTCGTGTTGGTTCGAGGCTAGCTTAGCAGCACTTCCTCTCCCGAATTGAGGCTACAGTGACAGTCGGACCTCACAATGACGCGGAAGCTCCGAATCTCGGATCGATCGTCTCCGTGCGTGGCGGCGTTGTCGATGTGACATTTGATCGCATCCTCCCGCCTATCTTCTCCGTTCTTCACGCAGGAGCAGAGGGCAGGATCGTCGTCGAAGTGATGTCCCAGCTCGATGCCAAGCGGGTTCGTGGCATTGCTCTCACGCCGACCGAGGGCCTGGCCAGGGGAATGCAGGTTGAAGACTCAGGCAAGCCGCTGGAGGTCCCAGTAGGTCATGAGATTCTGTCGCGGATGTTCAACGTATTTGGATCCGCCATCGATCGCAAACCACCACCACAGAATGTCCGATGGCGCACCATCCATCGTGCGCCCCCGCCATTGTCGGAGCGTTCAACGAAGTCTGAGGTTTTTGAGACGGGCATCAAAGCAATTGACGTGCTTGTGCCCCTCGAGCGCGGCGGGAAAGGAGGACTCTTCGGAGGAGCGGGTGTAGGCAAGACGGTGCTCCTCACCGAAATGATCCACAACATGATTGGGCATCAAAAAGGGATGAGCATCTTTTGTGGAATCGGCGAGCGCTGTCGCGAAGGTGAAGAACTGTATCGCGGAATGAAGGACGCCGGAGTTTTGAACGATATGGTCATGGTCTACGGCCAGATGAACGAGCCTCCCGGCAGCCGGTTTCGTGTCGGCGCCGCCGCCCTGACGATGGCGGAGTATTTCCGGGACGACGAGCACCGCGATGTTCTTCTCCTGATCGACAACATCTTTCGCTTCATTCAAGCCGGGATGGAAGTCGCAGGGCTTCTAGGGGAAATGCCGTCGAGGCTCGGCTACCAGTCGACCATGGGCACCGAGTTGTCCGGTCTCGAGGAGCGGATTGCTAATACACATGCAGGAGCAATCACTTCCATCCAAGCTGTTTACGTGCCAGCGGATGACCTGACGGACCCTGCCGCAGTGCATGTATTCTCGCATCTCTCCGCGTCCATCGTTTTGTCGCGAAAGCGGGCTAGCGAAGGCCTTTACCCGGCAATCGATTTGCTGCAATCAAGCTCGAAGATGGCGACCCCGGGGATCGTTGGCGACCGTCACTATAACCTTGCGCAGGAGATTAGGCGAACCCTGGCGCAGTACGAATCTCTCAAGGACATTGTAGCGATGCTAGGCATGGAACAGCTTTCCATAGCGGACAGGAACGCCGTGGGACGTGCTCGCAGACTGGAGCGCTTTCTGACGCAACCGTTTTTCACGACTGAACAGTTCAGCGGGATGAAGGGCAAGCTTGTGAGCTTGAGCGATGCTCTGGACGGGTGCGAACGCATTCTTCGCGACGAATTCAAGGACTACCCGGAGAGCGCGCTTTATATGATCGGCGCGATTGGAGAAGCAAAGAAGCCGAATGCAACTCCCTCCGCGGCGAAGGGACCGAAAGAGGACAATCCGAAAGACCAGAAGGCCGATGCACAAACGAAGTCGGCGACTGCGAGTGGCCATGGATCTTAGAATCCTGCTCCCATTTGGCGTCTTCGTGGAGAAGCACAACGTGGCGCGCATTGTTGCCGACACAACCGATGGATCCTGCGGTCTACTACCCCAGCGGTTGGACTGTGTTGCCGCACTTGTTCCAGGTGTTCTGATGTACGAAGCCAACGACGCTGGCACAGTGTATGTCGGGGTCGACCAGGGTGTGATGGTGAAGGCTGGCACACAGGTGACCGTATCTGTGCGCCGTGCGATAGGTGGATCAGATCTGCAAGAGCTCAAGAAGGCTGTCGAGCGGGACTTTCTGAAACTAGACGAGCAGGAACGCAACGTCCGTACTGCAGTAGCGAAGATGGATAGTGGTCTGATGGTGCGCCTCGCGGAGTTTGACAATGACCGATGAGAGAGCAAGTCACTCGACTTCTGAAGACAGCGAGTTTGTCAGGCAAGTGACCACAAAGACTGTGCGCAAACTCCGCATGCAGAAGAATGGCGTACAAACGGTCTGGTTCGGCCTTGGCATGTCAGGGCTGATCGGTTGGTCGGTTGCTGTGCCGACCGTCGTTGGGGCGCTGATCGGGTTGTGGTGGGACAACCATCATCCTGGTTCTCATTCATGGACACTCATGTTGTTGACGATTGGACTGTGCGTGGGTTGCGCAAATGCCTGGCACTGGGTGGATCAGGAGAACAAGGCCATGCAGGACGAAGAGGAGGACAAGAGTGACTGAGGTACTGATTCTGGCTGGAGATTTGCTCGCTGGTGTTCTGCTTGGGGCCTTCTTCTTTGGGGGACTTTGGTGGACCGTTCGATCGACATCTCCGTCGCAATGGTCTGGATTGCTATTTGCGGGAAGCCTTCTAGTCCGAATGGCCGTAGCTGTGAGCGGATTCTACTTTGTATCTCACGGTAATTGGCAAAAACTGCTAGCCTGCCTGGCAGGCTTCCTGATTGCACGCGTTGCTTTAACGCGAATGATCCGCATGCCGAGTGCAAGGAGCACCCCGCTCCTGCAGGAAGGTGGACAATGATCGCTCCCGTAGTGCATATCAGTTCCGACCAGCAGATTTTCTGGCAGTACGGACTGATCCGGATCAATGAGACCATTGTGACCACGTGGGCGATGCTTCTTGTTATGACGGTCGGTGCCCGGCTCATGACCCGGAAGCTTACGACTGACCGCACCATCTCACGTTGGCAAAGCGCACTTGAAATCATTGTGACCGGTATAGTTGGACAGATCAAAGAGGTCGGGCTCAGTGAGCCGAGAAAGTATCTCTCCTTTCTCGGGACGCTCTTCCTTTTCATTGGGATGTGCAGCGTCTGCATTGTCATTCCAGGATTCCAGCCCCCGACAGGATCGCTCTCCACCACGACAGCGCTTGCCCTGTGTGTGTTCATCGCGGTTCCGCTGTTCGGCATACGCGAGCAAGGGGTCTTCGGATATCTCACAACCTACATCAAGCCCACTGTCATCATGCTGCCATTCAACATCATCAGCGAGCTCTCGCGCACGCTTGCATTGGCGGTTCGCCTCTTTGGGAACATGATGAGCGGCGTCATGATTGTCGGGATTCTACTCACCATCACTCCCTTTATCTTCCCCATTGTCATGACCCTACTAGGTCTGCTTACGGGATCTGTGCAAGCCTATATCTTCAGCATCCTGGCTGCGGTCTACATTGCAGCCGCCACGCAGGTAACCAAGCCCAAGGCTGCTGTTGAGGCAAAGCCGGAACCGAGTCATGCGTAGTGTCTCCAACCACAGGAAGGACTTCTAATGGATAGCGCCACCATAGTTGCAGTAGTATCCATCGCTACCGCCGGCATCACCACAGGTTTTGGCTGCATGGGACCAGCCCTTGGAGAAGGCCGTTCGGTTGCCTCCGCCATGACATCTCTTGCTCAACAGCCTGATGCCTCTCCCACCATCACCCGCACCCTGTTTGTAGGCCTGGCAATGATCGAGTCCACGGCAATTTATACCTTTGTCGTATCCATGATTCTGATTTTTGCGAATCCCTTCTGGAATCACTTTCTGTCGCAAGCTGGAGGCAAGTAAGCGATGCTCATCGACTGGTTCACGGTCGCGGCCCAGATTGTTAACTTCCTTATCCTCGTGTGGCTGTTGAGGCGCTTTCTCTACAAGCCGATCCTGGATGCCATCGATGCACGGGAGAACAACATTGCCTCAGAGCTTGCGAAAGCGGATGCGACGAGGACAGCATCGCAAGCGGAGAAGAACACCTTTGAGGCTAAGAACAAGGCGTTCGACCAACAGAGAGATGCACTCCTCAGCAAGGCAACCGATGAGGCCAATGCCGAACACGACCGCCTCATCGTGCAGGCCAAACAGGATGCGGACAGCTTGCGGGCGGTGCAGGCAGCTACCCTGCGTAGCGATCAACTGCGACTGGGCGATGACTTCACGCGCCAGGCGGAGAATGAGGTCTTCGCCATCGCGCGGAAGACCCTCGCAGATCTCGCCACCGTAAGCCTTGAGGAGCGAGTGGGCGAGGTATTCACGCGTCGCCTGCGGGAGTTGGATCCGAAAGCGAAAGAGCTACTGGGTTCCGCGCTCAAGAAGTCCCCGCAACCGGCACTGATTCGCAGCGCCTTTGATCTTCCTCAGGACCAGAAGAATGCAATTCAGAACGCTCTCAATGAGACATTCTCCACAGTGGTTCGAATCACATTTGAAGATTCACAGGACGTAGTTTGCGGCATTGAATTGTCCACGGATGGACAGAAGGTTGCGTGGAGCATTGCGAGCTATCTAACGGAGATGAACAAGAAAGTCAGTGAGCTCGTCGACGCACACTTTCCAGCTGCAATCAAAGCCACACCGAAGCCTGACACGGCGAAGGCTACCCCTGCAGAACCAGCCGCCTCTACAGGGGCCAAATGACTGAGCCAGCCGGAATCCTGCAACCCGCAGTCGATCGCGCCTTCACTTTGTTACAGCAGGGCCGCAAGGAGTTCACGGCAAAGCTGACTCCGCATGAAGTGGGTGTAGTCACAAAAGTTTCGACAGGAATTGCGACGTTTTCCGGCCTGCCCGGTGTTGGCTATGAAGAGATCGTCAGCTTCCCCGGCGGCCTGCTCGGAATGGCATTCAATATCGATGAAGAAGAGGTCGGCGTTATCCTGCTCGGGGACTACCAGAGTTTGCATGCCGGCGACGAGGTTCAACGCACCGGACGAGTGATGGATGTGCCCGTGGGAGACGGTCTGATGGGACGCGTGATCGACCCACTTGGAAATCCACTGGACGGAAAGGGAACGATCACCGCAGAGAAGCGTCTTCCCGTTGAACGTCCCGCTGCACCCATCATGGACCGAGCGGCGGTGAGTATACCATTGCAGACCGGACTAAAGGCCATCGACGCCCTTGTGCCCATTGGACGTGGGCAGCGTGAATTGATTCTCGGTGATCGTCAGACCGGCAAGACTGCCATCGCCATCGACACAATCCTCAACCAGCGCGGACAGAATGTGGTGTGCGTCTATTGTGCGATTGGCCAGCGTGCAGCTGCCGTGGCCAAAGTTGTGGCGAACCTGGGCAAGCAGGGTGCGATGGACTACACCGTTGTAGTTGTTGTCGAGGACAACAATGCCCCCGGTCTCGTGTACATCACACCTTATGCTGCGACCAGCATTGCAGAATACTTCATGGAAAAGGGACGCGATGTCCTGATTGTCTACGACGATCTTACTCACCACGCGCGAGCGTACCGCGAGCTTTCGCTGCTGCTGCGGCGGCCACCAGGACGTGAGGCATTCCCTGGCGACATCTTCTATATTCACTCGCGAATGCTTGAGCGCTCGACCCATTTAAGCAAGGAGCGTGGAGGCGGCTCTCTGACAGCGCTACCGATTATCGAGACGGAAGCACAGGATATCTCTGCCTATATTCCGACGAATCTGATTTCCATCACGGATGGACAGGTCTATCTCTCACCCACCTTGTTTCAACTCGGAATCCTGCCCGCAGTCGACGTCGCAAAGTCAGTTTCACGAGTCGGTGGTGAGGCACAACGAGCGGCATATCGCGCAGTAGCAGGAAGCCTGAAGCTTGCCTACTCTCAGTTTGAAGAATTGGAAGCTTTCGCGAAGTTTGGAACTCACCTGGATGACTCCACGCAGAAGACGATCGATCACGGAAAGCGGATTCGCGCCTGTCTCAAACAATCCGAGTCCTGCCCAGTTCCCCTGGTAGAACAGATCATCCTACTGCTGGCTTTGACTGCCGGACTCTTAGATCCTCTTCCGCTCGACAAAGTGAGTGACGCTGAGCAGGCCCTTCAGAAGGCTGCAAAGGATATTCCACCCGATGTGGCGAAGCGTCTGACCTCGGCGGATAAGTTCAGTGATGACGATCAGAAGGCAATCCTCGCGATCGCAAAGCAAGCGTTGTCACCCCTCCAACCCATTGCGCCGGGGAGACCCGCTACGAAGCCAGCGTCATGAGTGGAACCATCGAAAGCCTGACGCGGAAGATCTCAGGGGCGGGCGATCTGGAGTCCGTCGTTCGCTCGATGAAAGCACTCGCCGCGTCGAGTATTGGACAATATCAGAAAGCGGTTCGCTCGCTGGATCAATATGCGCGCACCGTGGAACTCGCGTTGACCGCGTGCCTGCGAGAAGCCGGGCCTGTCTATGACACTGCAGCTACTGGACCACGCAAGAAGCAAGGCATAGGAGCAATTGTCTTTGGTTCAGACCAGGGGTTGGTTGGCAGATTCAACGAGATTATCGTGGAGTACGCGGTCACTACACTCCACGCGCAACATGGCACAATTGCGAAGGTGTGGCCGCTTGGCGAGCGCATTCATGCCCTGCTGATCGATGCCGGACTTCCGACCGCCGGCATCTTGCCTGTACCAAGTTCTGTCGATGCGATTACCGGACTCGTTGGACAGATCCTGATTGATGTTGAGGCAACGCGAGAGCGCGGAGACGTAGTGGAAGTTTACCTATTCCACAACCATCCCAAATCAGGGTCCGCTTACGAACCAGTGGGCAAGCAATTACTGCCCTTGGATCTCACGTGGCAGAAGCAGCTTGCCGCTGCCCCATGGCCAACGAAGCTGCCTCCCGAAGTCATACAGGGAACCACTTCGCCGTTGCGCGCATTTCTGCGCGAATACCTGTTTGTGCTGCTGTTTCAAGCGTGCGCCGAGTCGCTGGCCAGTGAGAATGCAAGCCGACTGGCCGCAATGCAGCGAGCGGAAAAGAACATTGACGGAATCCTGGGAGATTTGAATCTCAAGCTGCATCGCATTCGCCAGGAGTCAATTGACGAAGAACTTTTTGATGTCATATCGGGTTACGAGGCGCTGACCGGTGGCCGCGAGCCAGTGTGACGTATCCACTGCAACCTTCAATGGTCTCTTCGTTGCCGATTCGCGGATGACACACAACGAGTGTTCCCGAACACCTCCGCTTAGGACCTTTGTTCACAATCTCCTGAGCATATCTGCACAGATTGACGACCAGTTCGCATCGATACTGGTTCGGAGAGCGTCGACGACTGGGACGACTGAGTGCCCGGCCGCGATGCCATGGGATGTACAGTCTGCAAGCAATACGACTTGCGGGGAGTAATGGCACATCATGACGATTGATTCGAAATCCTACCATGTACCACCAAGGCAGAAGCTAAATCTGAGCAAATGGTCAACAACCGCACCCGCACTGACCACATCGAAGAAGCACTACAAGAAGGTGTTGGAAGATAATGTGGAGCAGCTCAGCGCGTTACAGAGAATTCACTACGCCTCGAACCGCCATGCGCTTCTCCTCATTTTCCAGGGCATGGATGCTGCCGGTAAAGATGGAGCAATCCGGCACGTCCTCTCTGGAGTTAATCCGCAGGGATGCGAGGTTTTCAGCTTCAAGCAGCCAAGCGCCGAGGAACTGGAGCATGACTTTCTGTGGCGCACCACGTGCCGTCTACCGGAGCGCGGCCGCATCGGCATCTTCAATCGTTCCTACTACGAAGAAGTACTCGTCGTCCGGGTCCATCCGGAGGACCTTCGCAGCGAAGGGCTCTCCAAGGAGTTGCGCGACGACAAGTCGAAATGGGAAGATCGGTATCGCTCGATCGTGGATTTCGAAAAGCACCTTGACTGCAACAACACGCGAGTGGTCAAGGTCTTTCTGCATATCTCGAAGGATGAGCAGCGGAAGCGGTTTCTGAGTCGCATCGACGACCCAGACAAGAACTGGAAGTTGAGTCTCGCAGATATTCAGGAGAGGACTTTCTGGAGAGCCTATGAGAAGGCTTACGAAGAGTGCCTGAGCGCGACGAGCACACGTCACGCTCCGTGGTATATTGTCCCGGCGGACGACAAGGATGATGCCCGCCTGATTGTGTCTCAGATAGTCCTCGATGCGCTGAGGGGTTTGGGAGCGTCCTATCCTGCTACGACGGAAAAGCACCGGGAAGACTTGAAGTCAATCCGCAAGATGCTGGAGAAGTGATGCTGCGCTTTATCCCTATCCAGCTATGACATACTGAATTCTAAAAGCCGCCAACAGGACATCCTCGGCGGCGGAGAACGCGAGAGGAACCCTACAATGGCCACCACTGAGCACCGCGTCAAGGTTGAGAAGGACGACACGCATCGTGCCTTCAGCAAGAACTTCGATCAATATGGCAATTCTTCCGGGTTCATCTTCGACGTAAGCTTGTCGACCGCGGTTGCGGCCGATGGCAAGAATGAAGAGAGAGCGGCAAAGCTCAAGGGTCCACTCTTGCCCGAGATGCTGGATAAGATGAATCGCTACTGGCGTGCCGCAAACTATCTTTGCATTGGTCAGATCTACTTGTTTGAGAACCCACTATTACGTGAGCCTCTCAACGCAGAACAGATTAAGCCCAGGCTGCTCGGCCACTGGGGTACATCACCGGGACAGAACTTCATCTACATTCATCTGAATCGGATGATCAAAGAACACGATGCCGACATCATCTATATCTCCGGGCCGGGACACGGGGGACCATCACTGAATGCCTGTTCTTACCTTGAGGGTAGCTACACCGAGGTTCACCCGGAGATCACACACGACGAGAACGGTCTGCGGCTATTGTTCCGCAAGTTCTCCACTCCGGGCGGCGTGCCAAGCCACTGCGGGCCGCACGTCCCAAATTCTATGCATGAGGGCGGAGAGCTTGGCTACTCCATGGTTCACGCATTTGGTGCGGCCTTCGACAACCCGGACCTGATTGTGGCGTGTGTGATCGGCGATGGTGAGTCTGAAACCTGCCCACTGGAAGGAAGCTGGAAGTCCGTGAACTTCGTCAATCCGGTTCGAGATGGCGCGGTGCTACCGATCCTTCATTTAAATGGATACAAGATCTCCGGGCCAACCGCACAGGGACGCACAAGCGATGCAGACTTGAAAGCCCTCTATGTAGGCCGCGGATACAAGCCTTACTTTGTGGAAGGTGATGAACCTGAGGTCGTGCATCAACTTCTTGCGCAGACGCTTGAAGATTGCTATGCCGAGATTCGTAGCATTCAGGAAGATGCGCGCAAGAGCGGCTTCAAAAAGCAGCCCGTATGGCCGATGATTATCTTCCGGACGCCAAAAGGTTGGACCTGCATGAAGGAAGTAGATGGCATACCCATTGAGGGCACCTTCCGCGCTCATCAAGTTCCCCTTGCATCGGTGAAAGACAACCCTGAGCATCTCAGTATCCTTGAATCCTGGATGAAGAGCTACAAGCCTGAGGAACTCTTCGACGAGAATGGCAAATTCATCGACGAACTGGCGGCTCTCTCGCCGGTTGGTAATCGGCGCATGGGCGGGAATCCCCATGTCAATGGCGGACGCGAGTTGATAACCCTTGCGCTGCCCGACTTCACGGATTATGCGCTCGATATCCCCGGTCCCGGTCAGGTTCTTGCAGAAGCGCCTCGCAAACTTGGAGATTTCTTCCGCGACGTCTACAGAATGAATCCTACGAACTTTCGCATGTTCTGTCCCGATGAGTCGGACTCCAACCGCCTGAACTCAATTTTTGAGGCAACAGATCGTTGCTCGATGGCCGAAATTGTGTCCATCGATGAAAAGCTCGGCCCGGATGGTCGCGTGATGGAAGTACTCAGCGAGCACCTCTGCCAGGGTTGGCTTGAAGGCTACCTGCTCACTGGACGTCATGGCATGTGGTCCTCCTACGAAGCCTTCGCGCAGGTGGTTGACTCAATGACCACTCAACATGCGAAATGGCTTGAACAATGCCGTGAGTTTCCTTGGCGCAGGCCGCTGGCGTCTCTCAATGTGCTGCTCACAAGTCATGCGTGGCGCAATGACCATAACGGCTTCAGTCACCAGGCAACCGGGTACGTGGTTAACGCGTTGGAACGCAGGGGCGAAGTGATCCGCGTGTATTATCCACCCGACTCCAACTGCCTGCTCAGCGTCTTCGACCACTGCATGCGCAGCCGCAATTACGTCAATGTTGTTACTTGCGGCAAGCAGCCGCAGCTTCAGTGGTTGAACATGGATGAGGCACTCGAGCATTGCTCGCGTGGGGCATCCACATGGAAGTTTGCCACCAACGACGGAGGCGGGGAACCGGATGTGGTGCTGGCCTGCGCCGGCGATGTGCCGACGATCGAGACATGCGCAGCCTCGTGGCTGCTGCAGAAGCACGTCCCAGGCATCAAGGTACGAGTCGTAAACGTTGTTGATTTGATGACCCTGATGTTTCCTGACAAGCATGCACATGGCATGGATGAGATGTCCTTCAATGCACTGTTCACCGAGACAGCTCCAGTGGTGTTCGCCTTCCACAACAATCGATGGCTTATTCATACGCTCGTTCACGGGCGCTCGAATGAAATACGATTCCATGTCCATGGCTATATGGATTATGGAACAACCACCACACCCTTCGACATGGTGGTCCTCAACGAAATGAGCCGCTTTCATCTTGCGCTGGATGCACTGAAGCATATTCCACGTCTTCGTCTACAAGCGCAGGAGGCAATCGCATTCTTCAACCAGGAGCTACAGCGTCACCACGACTACATCCGCGAACACCTGGAGGACATGCCGGAGATTCGCAATTGGCAATGGACAAAGGATTTCAGCGATGCCAGTGCACCGGCTCCAATGGCCAAGGGACATCCACAAAAAGCCATGTTCACAGACAGCTAGACTGCTTACCACGGAACTTGAGGCTGGGCCGCCGTCGCAACCCGGCGGCCTGTGCTTCTTTCTTCGCATCCTCACACCTAAGAGAGCAGTGGCCTATACCTTCGACTCTGGCGCATCGGCAACTGCACCGGCCAGTATCTGCTTCGGCAAGTCGAGGCGCGCGACACCAATCCGGCAGTCCGCCATCCCGTAATAGACATCGAGACGGTCTGGGGTTCCAAGGTCATCGCGTCGGTCGATGCCAGTTGGGAAGACCACGTTGGCAACGGTTCCATCGCGCTCCTGTGGAAGCATCGGCGTCAACACAGGCTCAACCGAGCGATAGAGAATTACTCGAGGATGCTGCTTTGAGAGCACCATCACTCCGGCTGAGTAGCACAGGGGATGAGCATCATCCGTTGCCGGCAACTCGCTGACGCCGTGGTATACGATGAGCCAGCCATGTTTTGTCAGGATGGGCGGAGATCCAGCGCCAATCTTGAGCCGCTCCCACGGGGACACCGGAGTGGCCAAGCGGTGATGAGAAATGAACTGGCCCAGGCGCTCCGGGGCGCGGCTCTTCCATGCAGGAGTGCAGTATGAAATCCAGATACTCTCCCTATCAAGATCGACCACGCGAGCGCCCGGGGCGCAAGCGGTCTGCCTCGGCAGCGTACCTGCAAATAGCGGCCGGTGAAGCATACCAAGTTCGAGCGCCCCGGTCGAATCAGGGATTGCAACGGGAAAAAGGCTTGCATCCTTATCATCAACATCCGCCAACTCCATGCCGTGCCAATGGGCATAGGTTGCTAGCCCAAGTCTCTTCCAATGCAACAGATCCTCCGACTCTGCCATCGCGATCCTCGGGCCTACGGAAGAAAATGCCGCGTATGTCATGATGTAGCGGTTCAGCGGTTCGACGAAGGTGACACGAGGGTCCTCGCACCCGCCGCCACCAGGCCTCACTTCGTAGTCGGCTTCTGGCTCGAGAGCGATGCCAAGTCGCTCCACGCCGGTCGGGTCTCCGGCGTCATTGAACTTGACTCGTGCGATCCCGATACGAGAATAATTCCCTTTCGCGACCAAGCGCGGAAAGAGATAGAGGGTGCCATCCGGACCACGAACGGCCCCGGGGTTGAGAACCCCTTCGACTTCATGGGGATTGCCTGGCTCCGGCTCCATGATTATGCCCAACCGCTGCAATCTGAAGTGGCTCATCGAATCTCCTCGCCTGTTTTGCCCCTCGGGCTGGCTCACTTCTTTCCGAGGCAGGCAAGGATCGTCTTGATCACAACGTTGGTGTCGTCAGGCCCTCTTACGGGGATCGACACAACGCCTGCCTGTTCTGCCGGATAATCATTTCCGCCGGGGAACAACGCATCGCCGATGTAGACCATCTCCTGCAACGAGAGGTGGAGCGTGTCGCGCAGTTTGCCGATGCCGTATGCTTTGTCAATGCCTGGCCTGGTCACGTCGATTGATGTCGCCCCACCCATGCGAACGGAAAACTCAGGAATTAGAGTCGCCAGGATTGCGGTGATCTTCTTTCGCTTCGCAAAATCAGCATCCCACTTTACCTTCTCTGCGAGCGGCGCCTGCTGACCAAGCGCTGAGAATGTGACCTGACTCCCCCGGTCCTCAATCACTTTTCCCCATACCTTGTTTGCGCGATAGCCCGCTTCTCCAGCAGCCTTGTCGAGGGAGTCAATGATCTTCTTCTTTTGTACCGATGTTAGATCCTCCGAATAGAGTTGCTTCCACTGTTGGTCATATTGAAAAAATTTTGTTCCACAGGTTGGAAGCAGTGACAATTTCGCGAGGCAACTGTCTCTGGGAAGATCCGTGAGCAGTTGCTTTTCAAACTGGGCCCAGGCTCCTCCAGAAATCACTGCCACTTTGATGATGCCCAGAAGATCACGAAGCAGCGCTGCCGTCTCAGGAGCGAGAGACGACTTGCTGGGTGCCAGGGTTCCATCCAAGTCGAACACGATAAGCTTTTTCATGTATCTCCCAGTTTGCGATTCTGTTGCGCCGATGATGGACAACGCCATCAAGGGATCGCGATCTCCAGCAGGGTGACTTCTCCGATGGGTTGAAACGCGCACTCTCCGACCTCTGCAGCCAAGAGCCATACGTCTCCTTTTCCAAACAAGTAGGGAGTTCCGCGGTGGACGATATGGCCTGATCCATCCATGCCAACCAGCACGCGCGGTTCGTCGTTCGCTCCGACAGTGAAGGTGTTCTTCCCAATATCTCTCCACAGCAGGAAAGCATTGCAGTCAAAGAGTCTCTCTCGCTCAACGGGAGATGTCGTTTCGACGCAGGGCGCGACCAGGCCACTATCGCTTGCTCCGAAATCGATGCAGGCGAAAGCCTTATCTACCTGCAGGGGCCGAGGCTCCTTGGTTCTCGGATCGATATGGCCCCAATCGTACAGTCGAAACGTTATATCGCTGTTTTGCTGAACCTCAAAGACGACGACATCCTTGCCTAGAGTGTGAACGGTACCCGCAGGGATGAATACCGCGTCGCCAGGCTTCGGCGTGACGCTGACAAGATGCTCCGCAATCGTTCCGTCGTCGAGCGACTTCCGCAAACTTCCGGCAGTTGTACCTGGATTGAATCCTGCATAGATCTGGCTGCCCTTGCCTGCTTCCATGACAACCCACGCTTCTGTCTTCGGCGCATCGTCTTCTGGAATCAGGGCAGAGGGAGAACCACTCGGGTGTACTTGTACCGAGAGCATCTCGTGCGCATCCAGAAATTTGAGCAACAGTGGAAAGCGGCGGAATCGCGAAGATAGCTTACCCATAAGTTCCTCTCGAAACTGCTCCATCACTTGGCCAAGCGTTTGTCCCTTGAGTGCCCCGTTCGCAACCAGGCTTTGGTGGTCTGTGCGATCGCTCAGCACCCATGCTTCGCCGATGGGTCCGCTGTCCGGAAGCGGCGCGGAGAGGATGTCCGCAAGGCGTCGACCACCCCACAAACGATATTGATAGATTGGTTCGAAGCGGAGGGGATACATCTGTGGTTGAGTCATCTTCGCTCTTCCAGCAATCGTGCCCGTATACCAATGTGTGGACTCATTGGATCACCTTCTCCATTGCGGCGGAGTATTCGCCGCGACGCGCGGCGCGATTGCATTGAGCGCGATGAAGCAGAGCCTGCTGTGCTGCAGCGACGTTGGCCTGTCGGCCATTCCACATCTCCAGAGCCGGCTGCTGAATAGCCCGCGCAAACGAGAATGCCAGCGCCCACGGCATCCGCGACTTGAATCTCACATTCATTGCATTCAGCCGAGCCGAAGCGACTTCCGCGGATTGACCACCCGAAAGGAACGCAACCGCAGGCACAGCTGCGGGCACGGCTCGCAGGAAGCAGTTCACGGTGGTATCGGCTACTTCATCCAATGTCGGCTGAATCGTGCAGGCCAATCCCGGAAGCACCATGTTTGGCTTGAGGATGATTCCTTCCAGCATGACCCGTTGCGCAAACAGTTCCCGGAAGACGGTGCGCAACACCTCATCGGTGACTTCACAACATCGTTCCAGAGAGTGATCTCCGTCCATGATCACCTCTGGTTCAACGATGGGTACGAGGCCAGCCTCCTGGCACAGCGCCGCATAGCGCGCTAGTGCATGAGCGCTGGCATCAACACAGCCCCAACTCGGAATCCCCTCGCCGATCGCAATCACCGCACGCCACTTGGCAAATCGCGCGCCCATTTGAAAATACTCTGCAAGTCGGTCTCGCAACCCGTCCAGACCTTCGGTGACCTTCTCGCCCGAATGAGCCGCCAGCTCTTTCGCGCCTTTGTCCACTTTGATGCCGGGAGTGATACCGGCATCGATGAGGACTTTGAGGAAGGGTTTTCCATCGCTCGTCTTCTGACGGATCGTCTCGTCGTAAAGGATTGCTCCGCCGATTGAATCGCCAAGCCCATGGGTGGTTACAATCAATTCGCGATAAGCTCTTCGAGCTTCGAGCGTCTGCGGAATGCCAAGTTTTTCGAAGCGCTTGTTGCAGGTCCCGTTGCTCTCATCCATCGCCAGCAGGCCCTTGTCATCGACAAAAAGCAGCTTCGCGGTGTCTTTCAGCAATTGCAGATTCATAGCGGTTTCTCCGATCTCTGTTGGAGGTTTCCCTCTCGGTCGCGCGACGCGGTGGGCACGCTTCCCAATCGTGCTCACACCATTTGAGCTACGTGGTCCAGAACCTCGCGGGCTTTGAGCAACTTAAGTGTTGCGATGGCCGCCGGCGCTGAAGAGGCCGGGTTCTGTCCCGTGATGAGGTTGCCGTCGACCTTGATAAACGGGCCCCAATCAGGTCCGTTCTCATAGAGTCCTCCAAGCCGTTTCAACTCATCTTCTACCAGGAATGGCACCACATTTGTGAGTTGTGCAGCTTCTTCCTCGGTGTCTGAAAACCCGGTCACACGCTTTCCTTTAACCAAAGGAACACCATTGCCGCGCGTGACACTCTTGAGAACGCCAGGAGCGTGACAGACAAGTGCGACTGGCTTGCCGGCCGCGATCATATTTTCAATCAGCGCAACTGAATTTCTATCATTCGCAAGATCCCAAAGAGGTCCGTGGCCGCCGGGGTAGAAGACCCCATCAAACTTGTTTCCATCAAGAGTGGAAAGAGGAAGTGTATGGGCGAGCGCGTGCAGCGCTTTGCTGTCCAGTTTGAATCGCCGAGTCGACTCAGTCTGCGCACCTGGCTCGTCGCTGCTGGGATCGAGGGGAGGCTGTCCACCTTTGGGCGAGGCCAGTGTAACAATCGCGCCAGCATCCAGAAACACATAGTAGGGAGCTGCCAGTTCCTCAAGCCAGAAGCCCGTCTTTCTGCCCGTATTGCCCAATGCGCCGTGAGATGTGAGAACGATGAGTATCTTCATTGTTTGCTGCCCTTCAACCACTCGGAATAGGACAATCGTGGAATGGTGAGGAACGAACTCTTGGTCTGAACGTAGGCGCCCAGTCCATTCATCCGCCCGATCGCATGGAGTTCCTCAGCCAGCACATAAGGTCCGCTTGCATTGACATAGCGATCTTCGATGTACATGGAGACGACCTGCCCCAGCACGATTCCTCCCCGCCCGACCTCGAGCGTCATATATGAGACACATTCAAGTGCAGCGTGCGCCTGCTTGATTCTTGGCACTTTCACTCTCGAGGATGGGGATGTTTCCAGTCCCGCGCTCGTTAGCTTGTCTACATCCTCGGGGAATTCCATGGAGCAGATGTTCATTTGCTGCGCGATATCTTCTGTGACAACATTGACGACAAATTCTCCTGTCACTCGAATATTCCGCCTTGTTGTTTTTGAGATGTGGACAGTGCCCGGCTGATCCATCACTCCGATGCCAAGAATTGGCGGATCAGAGCACAAATAGTTATAGGAACTGAAGGGAGCTGCATCGATCTTGCCTGTGTCGCTCAGGGTTGTGACCAAGGCAATTGGCCGGGGCGCTACCAGCCCTGTCAGCAAGGCGTAAATTCTCAGTGGATCGGCTTCATCAACTGCAACATTCATAATTGTTTTCAGCTCTTTCTCTTCCGGCATTGCCTGTTTGGTGAGCGTGAGGATGCACGCGAAGCGACAGAAGCATCGTCGCCCAAAGCAATTTCGCGGCACCCTCCATACTTGCGCGAGTGAGCAGCGAGGGAAGTGCTTATGGCCCCACCTTACTCCCGGCTGAAAGCATCAGATGTGCATTCTTGCTCGCTGAAGAATCTCGGGACCGTCCATATTTGCAATGTCCGGGGGCCCGAACCCGCCCCGCACTTCCCTGCAGAAGACCCTGTCATCCCTCGGCGTGGCTGGCAGTCAACTTCCATGCCGATTTTCTGGTACGGCGAAGCCGCTCTTCCTTCGGATTGCTATCGACTTCCGCATGGGGGAGTGTGAGGTGGCTTACGCGCTTGTCCGAATGCTGGTTCCCTTGCGGTTGCGCAGGGACCGACTGGGAGCGAGATGGAGGTCTCGATGAGGCAATGAGCCGAACCCGCAGTGGAGCTTGGGGCCGAGATTTCCAGGGGGTCTGACGCAAATGCGAGTGAGGAGAAAACGAGAGCTGAAGCAACCGCGCATTACTCAGAGTGATATTTCCTAACTAGCTGACGTGTTTGGAGTTTCCATATAGGATAGAGACTCATACGTCGACGCTTATACATTGGAAAGGTGGATGGTGGAGGTTAGTTACCCCAGCCACCGGCCGGTACAGCCTATGACGCGCTCAATGATGGAGTTACCGGCGATGGGAGCGGGAGGGGCACAGTTATAAACAATTCTATTGACGTTTGCTCGGAGACTGTGTTCCAGTGCAATGCATAAGCAGTTTTGCTCCGCGACACCTCCCCACAACTTTCCTCACGTCCGGAGTTATTCCGCTGCAGCTCAGCCTCCAGGTGAGCGAAACTCCCATTCCTGGAAGCTGCCTTAACGAAGCCTCGAGATTGGTGTGCTCGATCGCGAGACTGGGGGGGAAGTTTTGAATTTCCGCCTGGTTGTCAAGGTGACGAAAGAGATCGATGGGAGGCGCTTGCATGCAGAATACCAGCGACGTTGCCCACAAAGGCCGGGCCCTGTTATTGACTTCAGGCGGGACCGCATTACGCGATGTGGTTTCACTTCTGGAACAAAGAGGGATCCGGGTAATCGAACGGGCACAGGAAACGGGAGCGGTACGCTTCGCCGTCAAGATGCGTCCCAGCCTCATCCTGATTGAGGAATCGGCCCACCGTGCTGAGAGTTGGCAACAACTGGCGCTAGAATTGGCCCGCGCAACAAGCCGAACCCCGATGATTTTGCTTGCAAAGGATACCTGCGAGGAGTTGGCGATTGCGGCTCTGCGGTTGGGCCTAAGAGACTATTTGGCGCTGCCGGTTTCCCCTGAGGCATTGAACGAGGCGCTGGACCGGTGCCTTGGGCAGAAAGCGGGATGGGGACGTGCGGGCGAAAGCATGATTACGCCGCAGGCAGACGGTAACGGAGCGAGCGACGCGATGATCGGGTCAAGCGAGGCGCTTTGCCGTATCCGGAAATATATGCAGCGAGCGGCGACATCGGATTGCGCAGTCTTGATAACAGGAGAAACCGGCACGGGCAAAGAACTGGCGGCAGAGTATATCCATAAGCAAAGCCCGAGGCGGAACAAGCCATTCCTGTGCCTGAACTGCGCGGCGATTCCAGATCCGCTGCTGGAGAGTGAGTTGTTCGGCCATGTGCGCGGAGCTTTTACGGGGGCAGACAGCCTGCATTCCGGATTGCTGGCGTCAGCTGAGGGAGGAACCGTTCTGCTCGACGAGATTGGGGATATGAGTTTGCAAGCACAAGCCAAGATCCTGCGGGTGCTGGAGAAGAAGGAAGTCTCACGGCTTGGCGGAACGCAGCAAAGGAAGATCGACGTCAGATTTGTAGCAGCGACAAACCAGGATCTGGAAGCGATGGCGAGTCGTGGAACCTTTCGTCGTGATCTCTATTACCGGCTCAACGTAGCCCGGGTGGAACTGCCACCGCTTCGTGATCGGAAAGATGATATTCCACTGCTCGTGGAATACTACCGGCACAGGCTGGGCGGCGTTGAGGTAGCAGCGATTTCAGAGGAGTGCCTGCGTCGGATTTCGCAGTACGACTGGCCGGGAAACATCCGCGAATTGAAGAACGTGCTGGAAAGCATACTGCTGATTGGCGGGTCTGGAGAGATTCCGGTTGATGCACTTCCGAGGCAGATGCGAGAGAGAGTGTTTGGTGAGCGGCAACTGCCGGCGAACGAGCGCGAGCGCCTGGTGGAGGCACTTTGCGAGACGCACTGGAACAGGAGCCGAGCGGCGGAGAAGTTGCAGTGGTCGCGCATGACGCTCTACCGCAAGATGGCAAAATATCGAATTTCACAACTTCTTCCGCCGCGAATGGCCGACAACGTTGAGATGTAACATAATGTTACACCTGTCGCATCCTTAAGTAACAGAAGACACGCACCACCGTGACAATAAGTTAGAGCGACAAGGACCGCGACACCTGTAACCCAGGCCCTGTTACATCACCTCTCCCGCGTGGACAGGCTGAATACATATATATGACCTATCTACAACATTCTAAAGAAGTGCCCGGTTTGAGGGGGAACTTGCACACTTTGGCATCCCAGTTGCAAGAGAGTGCGGTAGGTAGCCCGATGAACCTAACTGTGCGGGAAAGCCTGACTGGCGACAACGCGGAAGCACGGTATGCAAATTATTTCCATGTTGGCCACAATGCGTATGAAGTAGTGCTTGAGTTTGGGCAGCACTATGAGGGCGGAGTTGAGCCGCAAATGCACACGCGGATAGTGACAGCGCCGGTAAACGCGAAGGCGCTTTTGGATCTACTGAAGGCCACGATTTCAGAATACGAGAAGACGTTCGGACGAATCGATTCGAGGGACGCGCCATGAGTGACTATCCGGTGATCAGCGCAGTGAGTCAGACGCTGCGCACGCTGCTAACCAGCGACATCACGCAGAGCACGGACAGTCAGATCAAGAATGTTCCGATCGAGCTCTTGTCCCCGAAGGAGATGCAGGACAACAACGAAACACTGGGTGTTTCTGTGTGGTTGTACCGCGTTTCGCGCATGGGTGACCTTTTGAACGAACCGCCCCAGCGCATATCTCCCACGCAGATCGCTCGCACTCCGCTGCCTCTGCTGTTGTATTACCTGGTTACACCTGTGTCGACCGATCCACTGACTCGTCATGCACTCCTCGGGAAGGTGATGCAGGTACTGAATGATCACGCGATCTTGCGCGGAGCGGATCTCCAGGGGATATTGCAGGGAACTACGGATCAGTTGCGAGTGGTGCTGGAAACATTGAGTCTGGAAGATCTCAGCCTGGTGTGGGATGCGCTGAGCGAGCCATACCAACTCTCAGTGAGTTATATGGTGCAGATGGTGCAAATCGATTCGGCGATGGAACCGGTGCAGGTGTCGCCGGTGCTGCAAAGAGATGCAACCTACACACAGATTCTGTCAGTGGACTGAGGGGAACTTTCGTTGAGCGAAAATTGGACGATCACGGCGAGCGACGGGACTCTGTACACGGTGGTCACCGATGTGACCACGACGTATTGGGCCGTGATAACGGGTGCGGTTACGGATGAAATCCTGGGAAGCTTCTTCTCGCCTGGATTCACGGTAGAGCAGGCACGCGCGGATCTGCAGACGAAGACAACGGCGCAGGGACTTTACGCGGTGACAGGGTATCCGACGCAGTCGTTTCCGCAGTTGAGCACGACAAGCTACATCGTGGACCTGACGCTGGAGGCACCAGGGTTTCGGAACTATCCTCTGCAAGTGACGATTCCAGTGAATGCAATCTTCCCGGTAAGCGCGCCGCCGACTGCAATGCGGCGCCTGCCAGTGCGGTTGCAAGGACGAGTAATTCAGGATTCAACTGGGCTGCCAGTGACTGGCGCACTGGTGTTAACGGTAGACAATCCAAGTCCCCCGTCACCGCCGCCACCACCTCCCATTCCCCACACAATGCTGCTGCGTTCGCCGCTGTATAGTTCACATGCTGCGGCTGCGACGGTACAGGCGGTAACGCTGGCAACGGTTGGAAGCGCAAGCCTGACGCAGGGTGCGCCTGCAGGAGCGACGACGCTGACATTGACCACTACGGCGGGCCTGAGCGGGGGCGATCTCGTGCAGATATCTACTCCCAGCGCGGTGCTGATGGAGTACGGGCCGGTGTTGAGCCTGGGTCCGCAAGCGGGGCAGGTGACGCTCGCCACTCCTTTGAACCGCAGTTATGGAGCGGGTGCGGCAACGCACGTGACTTTCGTAACCGCGACGGCGAGCGGCGCAGCAGCAAGCCTGCTGCTTGATGCCGATGCGGGCGACAGCGTTGTGGTCGCCGACCAGCTGATGTCGGGCGGCACACTGGCCATTGATGTTGGAACGCCGGCAGTGGAGTATCACGAACTTGGTGCGATTGCAGATGGAAATGGGTATTACGGCGTAAACGGGGTTGGGCGTGTCGTTGAGCTATTTCTCCAGGCAAGTTCCTCAGGAGTCCCCGTGTCCTGGGTCATTGAGTATGACAATGCAACGAACGTTGTCGATTTCAGAATTTAGCGTGATAAGCGACTTTGCAAGGAGGGTGGATCATGGGAACACAGTATCTTTCGCCCGGTGTTTACATCCAGGAAGAGGACAGCGGGCTACAGCCCATCGAAGGCGTGAGTACCAGTACGAGCGGATTTGTGGGGATGACAGTGCGCGGGCCAATCTCTGGACCCCCAGTGCTTGTTACGAGCTTCTCTGATTTTACTCGCCAGTTCGGCGGATTCATTCCGGACTCCACGACATTCCATGACTACCGGTATCTTCCGTACGCGGTGAAGGGGTTCTTCGACAACCAGGGGACGCTGGCCTACATTGTGCGCGTGCCTGGGCAAGGGAACGCAACTGCGGGGGACGGTGGCCAGCTGTTAGGAGGATTGCTGACGCGGCTGTTATCGAATGCAGCCGCTACGCAAACGAAGATCCAGCTGGCAACCACGCGAGGACTGACGACAGCCTCGAAGCTGACTTTCAAGCAGTTTGTCAACGGCATCCTGACGCAGGAAGGACCGATCGGCATTTCTGCCTATCTGGACAACGGGCAGGTGACGCTAGCTACCGCGCTGAGCAATAGTTATCAGGCGCAGTACACAACTGTTGTCACGGACGAATCGAATCCAGGTACATCGTGTGAGATCAATGCTCATGACCCTGGCGGATGGGGAAACAACATCGCAGTGAAAGTCCTGCAGAGCTCCAGGGCGCAATCGGTCGTGGTGAGCATGCCAAACACCACGACTGTGCTGTTGACGTCAACGGCGAACTTCTATCCTGGCTCGATTGTCGAGTTCAACATGGGCACCGCGAAACTATGGAAGAAGGTACAGCAAGTCGCAGGCAACAGTCTTGTTGTGACGAATGCGTTTGCGACAACGAGCGATCTGGCGCCGGATGCCGGATTCACGACGACCGGAGTGCGTTCCTGCGAGTTCGACATTCTGGCATCGTGGAACGGGGTAGTCGAGCAGTGGCGGTATCTCTCGATGGACAACACAATCCCCAGCTATTACGCGACGGTGATCAACAATGGTTCCTCGCTGCTGGCGGTTCCCTCAAGCGCGGTCGGTGACAGTACGACGGATGACCCGTTCATTTTTCCATCAGCGCCGGATGGGCTGAACCTGGTGCTAATGAACGGCAGCGATGGGACGTCGGCTCCAGCGGCTACAGACTATATTGGCGTCGACAATGGGCCAGGACTACGGACTGGTATCCAGGCACTGACGGATGCGGAAGAGATCGCGATTGTCGCGGTTCCTGGGGTGGTGGATCAAGACGTGCAGCAGGCGCTCATCACGCATTGCGAGACCTTGAAGTACCGGTTTGCAGTGTTGGATCCTGCGCCTCACGGGGGCAGCGGCGAAGTAGCCGCCACGATCGATGATATTCAGGCACAGCGGAACCAGTTCGACACGAAATATGCAGCCATCTACTACCCGCGCGTGGTTGTACTGGATCCGCTTACGAACCAGGACATCACTGTTCCCCCGAGCGGTCACATCATCGGAATCTACGCCGAAGTGGATGCTACGCGCGGGGTGTACAAGGCGCCGGCCAACGAGGTGATAAGCGGCATCGATGCACTGGAAGTGAAGCTTAGCAAGGGCGACCAGGACGTGCTGAATCCATATCCTGTGAACATCAACTGCCTGCGCGACTTCACGGCTCAGAGCAGGGGTCTGCGCGTTTATGGGGCACGTTGCATTACCAGTGACAATGAGTGGATTTACATCAACGTGCGGCGACTGTTCATTTTCCTCGAACACTCCCTGGACATAGGAACGCAGTGGGCTGTCTTCGAACCGAACTCACCGGCACTATGGGCGCGGCTGACGCAAAGCGTTTCCGCATTTCTGACTTCGGCGTGGAAGAGCGGAGCGTTGATGGGCACCACGGCGGCGGATGCATTTTTTGTACGCTGCGACCAGACAACCATGACCCAGGACGATATCGAGAACGGACGACTGATCATGATTGTCGGCGTGGCTCCGGTATTCCCTGCGGAGTTTGTGATCATTCAGATTGGACAGTGGGCCGGCGGAACATCCGTTCAAGAACTGTAGATAGGAGGACATCATGGCAACTGCAGCGCGAGTCGATCCATTGCGCGTTTTTAACTTCCGGGTGGAGCTGGATAACACGAATGTCGCCTCATTCCGCGAGGCAAGCGGCCTGACTGTGAGCACAGATCCGGTGGACTATCGCGAAGGAACCGATCTGTGGCTTTCGGTGCGGAAACTTCCTGGCCTGCGCAAGAACAACAGCATCATGCTCAAGCGGGGATTCACGCCCAACAAGGATCTTTGGAACTGGTACAAGAACATTCTGAACGGAGTGGATGACCGGCGGAACGGAGCAATCGTGCTGCAGGATGAGCAACACAACGACGTGCTGCGCTGGGAGTTCCAGAACGGATGGATCACAAAATGGGAAGGTGCGACGATGAACGCGACAAGCAATGACGTCGCAATTGAGACGATTGAAATCGTACACGAGCGTCTCGAACTGCAATAGGGCAAGTGGGAGCCAGCAACCTATGTCGACCTACGCAACACCCGGAGTGTACTTCGAAGCTGCTGACCAGAACAGTCAGGCGCTCACGGTTCTGCGCACGGACATTGCTGCGTTCATTGGGATCGCGCAGATGGGGCCGCTGAATATTCCAACGCCGGTGAACTCGTGGCAGCAATTCCAAACGACGTTCGGGACCTTTCTCCCCAATGGCTATATGGCGTACTGCGCAAAAGCTTTTTTCGAGAACGGCGGAGAGACTCTATACGGTGTGCGAGTTGCAGCCGACGAAGTTCACACTGCAACTGACCCGGTGGCGATACAGTCTCCCGACGGGCTTTCCTCCATCGTGATCTCGACGGCGGGATTCGCACCTGGTGCACTGGCAACTGCCCGCCAATCCGTAACGGGGAGTGCTGCGGGTGCACAGCCGGCAAGTCGCTCGGCTTCTGTGCTGAATATGGTGGGCGGCTTTCCTCAAGGGTCAGTTGTGACGATCATGCAGACGACGCCTGAGGCGGTGAAGAATGTTCGCACAGTGCAGGCAGTGAACATTGCGACGAACACGCTGTATTGGGATGCTCCCCTCGACACGGCATTTGTGCTGACGCAACCAATGCAGTTTTCCGGATTCCAGCACCAGGACATTCTGGTGCAATCCGTAGATGCTGCGACGGCAACGATACTCTGGTCAGGGTCACTGCTACAGAACTTTAACCTCGGACTGCCGATTGAGTTCGGGACCGGCGCGGCAAATGCACATGGCGTGTTGTTCGACAGTGACGGCAACCCGACGATGCGTCTTGAGGCACAGACGCCTGGCGTTTGGGGCGATGCGCTCACGGTATTCCTGGCGAGAACGAGCCTGGCAGCAGCAACGACCTCAACGCAGCCCCAACCCTCATCGGGTGCGGCAAGTTACTTGAGTTCGATTGTCGGATTTCCGGTGGGAACACTCGTGAAGGCCTACCAGGACGGTGTTGAACCGCAATATCGGATGGTCACGGCAACCAACCCATCGATGAACCTTCTGGTCTGGGACAGCGCCCTTACGGCGCCATTGATCCTTTCGCAATCTATATCTTTTGAGTCCATGGAGTTCTCGGTCTCGGTACGGATGAACGGGTTGGAACAAGAGATCTTCCCTTCCCTTTCACTCAACACCGCGAGCGCCCGCTATATTGAAACTGCCATCAGCGTATCGACCTCGCAGTTCATCCAGGCAGTGGATCTCAATTCTCCCGCATCCTATCCTGACCGCCTTCCGAATCCCGCGGCCTCTCAAGTGCATGATGGTGTGATCACCTTCTGGGGCGGAAGGGACGGCATCGCTGCTCTGACGGTCGCCGATTTTATGGGCGACCCATCGAGTGAGACAAAGTGGGGTTTGCGGACGCTGGAGGATGTGGATCAGGTTTCGATGGTTTGCTGCCCCGATATTCTGATCGAGCCAAGTCCTGCTGTCCAATATGCACTTACGCCGCAGGTGGCGACGACTCCGTGCCTGCAGACAGGGAGCGTGGCGACGGCACAGAAGTACGCTCCACCGCCAGTAGAGGCTGCGCCGCAACTCTCCCGCATGGACGTATTCAACATGCAACAGGCGATGATTCTGCATTGCCAGACTATGCGCTACCGCATTGCACTTCTTGATCCTCCTGATTTCGGCTACCCTCAGCAACAGGTCGAACTCGGAGAGATCCAGACGTGGAGAAATCAGTTTGACTCAAGCTACGCCGCGATGTATTTTCCCTGGGTGCTGGTCTCTGACCCCCTACTTCTGAACAACCACATTGTGCGACGCATTCCACCGAGCGGTCACGTGGGCGGAGCATGCGCCGGGACCGACACGACAGTGGGCGTGTTTAAGGCTCCTGCCAATATGGAACTGCAGTGGGCACAGGATATGACGACAGCAGTGAACGCGAATATGCAGGGGTTCCTGAACCCGCTGGGCGTGAACTGTATTCGGAGTTTTCGCGGGCGAGGTCTGCGCATCTACGGAGCACGGACCTTGAGTAACGACCCCGCGTGGATGTTCGTCAATGTTCGGCGGCTGATGTGCATGATCGAGCAGGCACTTGAGGTAGCACTGCAGTGGGCCGTATTCGAGCCGAACAACATCTATCTCTGGCAGAAGGTGTCGCTCATGATCACGACGTTTCTTACTTCACTATGGCACCAGGGCGCGCTGGTTGGCAATACGGCGGCTGATGCGTTTTTCGTACTTTGCAATCAGCAGACAAATCAGTTGGATACCACGAGTGCTGGACAGATGTTGGCAATTGTAGGCGTTGCACCGACCGTTCCGGCGGAGTTCGTGGTGTTTCGCATTGGGAAGACGAAGGACACGCTGGAGGTGCAGGAGCAGCCATGAGTTCAATGTCACCAACACTGCCTTCGGATCCCTTCCGCGGATTCAATTTCGTGGTGTCGCTCATGGACTCATCGAGCTTGCTTACGTTCGCCCTCAGCGCGCTGGAGGGTGGCGTGCTTGCTGGTTTCTCCGAATGCAGCGGGTTGGAAACGAGCATGGATATTGAGGAATACAAGGAAGGCGGCAACAACGGAACGGTGCTGCTGTTTCCAACACGCCTAAAGCCGAGCCACCTGAAGTTGAAGCGGGGAATGACTTTCGCAGGGGATCTTTGGCAGTGGCACTACAACTTCTCCCTTGGCATCGGAAAGCGAAGAGACGGAATGGTGATTTTGCAGGATGAACAGCACAATCCATCCGTCGTCTGGTCATTCACACGTGGCCTTCCTGTGAAATGGACGGGGCCCACTTTCAATGCCGGCCAGAGTCAGGTTGCATTCGAAGAGATTGAAATTGCGCACGAGGGACTCACCATTTCTTCGCTGGGTGGATGATCATCACGCAGTGGGATTTCGGTTTCACGGAGCATTTGCAGAGGGTGACTATCGATGGAGATTCATATTCAGGATGTGCAGAGCCGAGTGCAGACAACAGATTCGCAGAAGCTGTTGGATCCGCGCATTATGAAGGAGATTGTGAGGGCCTGCGTACAGGCAGTAAAGGACGACCAGGCGAGGGAGAAGCGCAGGACGCAAGAACGCGAGTTGAGTAGCGGCATTGCAGCGGACCGAACATAGCGGTACCTACAACAGTTTAAGGGGAGACCGAACAATGGGGATGACGATCAAAGCGCAGTTCCAGCGAGTGGACACGACCGGTGCACTGACCGGCCCGGTCATCCCCGTGAGCTTCAATCCGACCGAGTACACGCTGAACAAGGGCGCGCAGATCGCCGAGATTTCCATCCCCGGATTGGACTCGCCGGTTCTTCAGTTTGTGCGAGGGCAAACAGAGTCTCTCTCATTGGATTTGTTCTTTGACAGCACCGAGGGAGGAATGGACTCGAACGCAACTTCAGTGACTGCGCAAACAGATCCGTTCTATCAACTGATCAAGATCGATGGCACGGTGCATGCGCCCCCGGTCGTCTTCTTTAGTTGGGGCCCGAAGTTCCCTGGAAATCGCACCTATGCCTCTACGGGAAGCCAACTGCGGTTTGGCTTCAAGTGTCTGGTGGAAAGCGTGCGGCAAAGGTACACGCTTTTCAGCCCTCTCGGCGTTCCGCTTCGCGCCACACTGAGCGTATCCCTGAAGGAGTACAAGACACTCTCGGAGCAACTGAATGAACTGAACCTGCAGTCCCCTGATCACACGCAGGCACATGTCGTGCAGCAGGGCGAGACGCTGGCCCAGATTGCAGCTGAGGCTTACAACGATCCAACACAGTGGAGAGCGATTGCGATTGAGAACGCGATTACAGATCCGCTGAAGCTGACTCCGGGGATCATGTTGCAGATCCCCGTGCTGGCGAGCGTGTAAACGATGGCATCGCAGGCAATCCCGATCTACAGCCAGACGGAGACGTTCTACGTTCCGTCGGTACAGTTGGTAGTGCGTGGACGGCCGCTGGGCACCGAGGTAATCCATGACCTGATCGATGTGACATACAAGGACAGTGTGAACGAGATTGATTCCTTCACTCTCGAAATCAACAACTGGGATGCGGATCAGCGCGCATTCAAATTCGCACCGCCGCTGAAGACGGCGAACGAGGACTTCACAGGCATCTTTGATCCAGGTACTGAGATTGAGTTGTGGATGGGATACCAGAACCAGAACAATATGCGCCGGATGATGGTGGGAACAGTGACAACGCTGGAACCAAACTTCCCTGCGTCGGGAGCATCCACGCTGACCATCAGCGGGTTGAATGAGATTCACCAGTTACGCGGTGAGCAGCATACATTTTCCTGGACGAACAAGACGGACACGGATATCGCCGTCGAACTAGGGAACAAGGCGATTAAGTCGGGGCAGCCAGGGCTCGGCATCCCGGTGGTCACAAATCCCTCGTCTACCGAAACAGCCGACGAGTTTGTTTTCATGAACAACCAGTACGACATCGTGTTTCTGCTGGAGCGGGCACGCCGCCACGGGTATGAGGTGTATCTGGATGATGATCCTGAGACCGGCAACAAGACGCTGTACTTCGGACTGTCGCAGAGCAAAGGAAATGCGCCGGTCTACCAGTTGGAATGGGGCCGGTCGCTGATCAACTTCAAGCCCACTTTGAGCACAGCCAAGCAGGTGAGCCAGGTGACGGTCCGTGGCTGGAATCGCACGGCGAACACAAAGATCGAAGTGAATTACACTCTGCAGCAGTTATGGAAGGACCAAGGAAAGTCGCAGGCGGAGGTTGCTCGTCTGGGGAAGATTGCCAAGGCATATGCGAACCGCACAGAGGTGGTAACCAAGCCTCCCGTGCGTACAACAGCGGAAGCCACACAGTTGGCGCGAGCGACATTGGAGGACCAGAGCAAGCGGTTGATCGAAGCTACGGGATCGACGGTTGGACTTCCAGATCTGCGCGCGGGATGTGCTCTGGAGATTATTGGCTTTGGCATTCGCACCGACACGAACGGGCAATTGCAAGGAACCAGCAGCGACTTCGACGGAGAGTATTACGTGACGGAGAGCACCCACACGATCGGCGGCGGAGGATACACAACGCAGTTTTCGGCGCGACGTGAGGGAGCGGTACAGTTGTGAGCAGAAAGGGAGTGAGATGTGGGAAAGATTTCCGGAGTGGTTACAGGGAACGTGACCAACAACATTGACCCAAATGGGCAGGGTCGTGTGCAGGTGAGTTTTCCGTACCTGGGGGGGCAGAACCAGAGTTACTGGGCTCCCGTCGCCACACTCATGTCAGGAGGCAAGCGAGGGTCATGGTTCATGCCAGAGATTGGAGACGAAGTGCTGGTTTCCTTTGCGCAGGAGGACGCGAGTCATCCGTACGTCGTTGGCTTTCTGTGGAACGGCGCAGACGCGCCACCCACGGCGGATACGCATCTGCGCACGATCCATTCCGTGAACGGGCATGAGGTGCAGTTATACGATCCGCCTGTGAGCAGCGGAGACCAGGGGTACATTCGCATTCAATACGCACGCGGGGATGGGACGACAAACAAGGTGGAAATCAACAATACGGCGATTGTAATCCAGAGCGAATCGGCTATTCAGATTCAAGCGCCGACCGTGACGATCAATGGCAGGCCTGTTTCACTGAGCGCGAATCCGATCTGATGGGCGGGATGGACCAAGGAGAGCAATTTGAGTACGACAGCACCCATCTGCGTGGAGCTTCCTGCGATCTCGATTCCCAGCATCAGTCTGCCGATGGGAATCGAGTTGCAGGCGATTGCGGATTTCTCCAAAGGGCCGCCGACCAACTGTGCACTGCTGCATAACCTGATGGTGCAGTTGATGCCAACTCTGGCTGGACTAACATGCATATTCAAAATTCTGAATGTGATCGGGGCACTTGAGAAATTCGTATCAGGGCCGCTGAATCCATCGAATGTGAAAGGAGTAACGGATGCAATCGGCGGCATGAGCGAGTGCCTGAGTTTCATCACGGGTCCTGCAGTCCTGTTTCAGACGATCAAGGATATTCTCCAACTCATCATTGGGTACCTGAAATGTTTCGCCGATGCCATCAAGAGCGTTCTGGATTTTCAGGCGGCCATTGACCTGAGCGCAGCGCAAGGCAATCCAGGTTTGCTCGCGTCACTGCAATGTGCCAATGACAATGCCAATACAACGATGCAGCAGATGATGATTTCGCTGGGTCCGATTGGTCCATTGTTCACGATGATTCAACCGATTATCGGGTTGTCCGGACTCTCGATCGAGTTGCCGTCCGTGTCCAGCCTGACGTCGGCCAGCAACGTAGCCGAGGCTGTAGACAAATTGGATGCCATGCTTACCGAGTTGCAACAAATTGTAGCTTCGATTCCTTAGGGAACGAGAAGGAGATGCGCTGAGATGAACGCCGCACTGAACAGAGCTTACCTGGGCACGGGCTGGAAGTTTCCAGTACGCGTGAACCCGTCTGGAGGCCTGTCGTGGTCAGTGGGAGAGCAGAGCGTGCAGGAATCGATCTGGATCATTCTGGGTACAGCTATGGGCGAGCGGCAGATGCTTCCGTCTTTCGGTTGCGGCATTCACGATCAGGTTTTCGCTCCCAACAACGCCACGACACAGACGAATGTTGCATACCTGGTGAAGACCTCGTTGGCGCAAGGAGAACCACGCATTGATGTGATGGACGTGACGGTGAGCGCGGCTGCAGACGAAGCAAACATGCTTCTGATTCGAGTCGATTACAGGATTCGCTCAAACAATGCGATGAGAAATATGGTCTATCCGTTTTATGTAACCGAAGGGAGCGGAGGCTAACAGATGCCGTTGACTGCACCCAATCTCGACGATATGCAGTATAAGGACATCGTGTCTCAGGCGCAGACGCTGATACCTCGCTATGCGCCGGAGTGGACGAATTTCAACGACAGCGACCCCGGCATGACGCTGGTACAGCTGTTTGCATGGATGACAGAGATCCTCATTTACCGCATCAATCAGGTTCCGGACCTGAACTACATCAAGTTCCTGCAACTTCTGGGGATCGAGCTGAACCCAGCCCATCCGGCGGTTGCGAATCTAACATTCACTCTCGCGCGCCCAGACCTCTCTTACATGATCGTTCCACAGGGGACGCAGGTTGCCGCGGCGAGCAGTAGCGGAGGACAGCCTCTCATCTTCGAGACAGACACATCCCTGGTTGCGATTGGGCCATCGCTGGCGGCATTGCAAAGTTACGATGGTCTCAGCTACAGCAACATCACCAGCCGCAACAATGTTCGTGGGCAGTATTTTTACCCGCTTGGTCAGACTCCGCAGCTTGGATCGGCGCTTCTGGTGGGGTTCACAACTTCCGCAGCGTTTCCAGTGCAGCAGATCGATCTCGCGATCACGTTGTATGACAACATGCTGACTCCGCAGGTGATGCAATGCGGCGGAACCCTTCCACCTCCGGCGACGATTGCGTGGGAATACTGGGACGGCTCAGAGTGGGCGGCAGTGAACGTGATCAGCGACGGCACGCGTGCCTTTACACAGAACGGGCATGTGCTCTTCAACGGGCCCAGTTCTTTGCAGCCCGCTCCGCTGGGGAAAGTGACGACGAGCTATTACTGGATTCGCGCACGAGTGGTAACGACGAGCTATGAAATGCCCCCGCAACTGGCGTCGATTCTAACCAACACAGTACAGGCCACCCAAGCGGTGACCATCAGCGATGAGGTTTTGGGTGGCAGCGACGGAACGCCCAGCCAGACGTTCACAACAGCCAATACTCCAATATGCCAGCTGCCTAGCTCGATTCAAGTCACAAATTCTGACGGAACAATTGTGACAGTGACCAGCCTTCACCTTACGGTAGATGAGGGAGAGGGTCCAATGGTGTGGCAGCAGGTGGATGATTTCTTTGCATCCGTGGCTGGCGATCCACACTACACGCTGGATCGGACGACAGGCGTTGTAACGTTTGGGAACGGGGTTCATGGGCGCATCCCTGGTGTGAACCTGGCGAGCCCGACGGACAATATTGTAGCGAGCAGTTACCGGTTTGGTGGCGGGAGCCAGGGGAATGTGGCGGCGAACAGCATCACGCAAATCCAGACATTCGTTCCATCCGTCAGCGCAGTGACGAATTTTGCTGCGGCGCAGGGAGGGACGGACGAAGAGAGGGTGGACGACGCAAAGCTGCGGGCTCCGTTGGCGCTGCAAAGCAACAACCGCGCCGTGACCGACAGCGATTTTGAGTACATGGCGACTCAAGCACCGGGAGCAAATGTGGTGCGTGCCAACGCGCTTCCGCTGTACCATCCGAATTTTCCAAGCGGGCAGGTTCCCGGTGTGGTTACCGTAGTGGTGGTACCGAATTCCAACGCGCCCAACCCAACGCCCAATCAAACGACACTTGAGGCCGTGTGCCAGTATCTCGACGCGCATAGGCTGCTGACAACCGAGGTCTACGTAATAGGGCCAACGTACCGCAAGATCCAGGTGCAAGCAGCGGTCGTTGTGCAGCCTGGTTTCGATCTGGCCACTGTGCAGAACGCCGCGGTTGCTGCACTCAATACTTTTTTCAGTCCGCTGACGGGTGGGCCGGGTGGAACGGGCTGGCCCTTTGGCGGGGAGATCTACTACTCCGATGTGTACCGTATTCTGCTGGGCATCAACGGTGTGCAACGTGTGGTGAGCAATCAACTGATTCTCGTACTCGACAACCGGCGGCAGCAGCTTTGCCAGGATGTAGCAATCAATCCGGGAGAGCTGCTCTACAACGACCCGAATGGGCACCAGATTCAGGTGTCCTACAGCACAAGCAGTTCCTAGACGACCATGAGCAATCCTCGACCGCACTACTTGATGAACGGAATCACCGGCTGGCGGACAGCGGCAAGCACGAACGTCGCGTTCACCGCGAACTGCGGGATACTGCAATTGCAGCCGCTGCCGGGATCGATACGTTCACTGGTGGATGCCGCGGGGAGTTTCGGCGGTCTGCAAAGCGCAATCGGCGTGGCGATCGACAGCGAGAACGACGTGTATATTCTGGACGCTGGCGACTGCACGGTGAAGCGCTTTGACCAGTGCTCGCAAGAGTTTGCGCGGTTGCATTGCGTTGGAGGACACGGCGCTGAGCCACGGCAACTGCACAATCCGCACGGGATCGCCATTTCTGGTCGCAATAACCTGTACGTGGCGGACACGGGAAACATGCGGGTGCAGGTATTTTCTCTGCGGGATCTGGCCCTGCGTTCGGTTTGGGGACCGATTGTGGTGACGCAAACCGCGAATGGATATGAGATCGGAACGGCAGTACCGACGGTGCAAGCGCCGGGGACAACATGCGGATCTACACGGGTCTATCAGTCAGGAACATGGCTGCCATGGGATGTTGCTGTAGCGCCCGATCAGTCTATCTGCGTCTCAGATTACGCAAACGGACTTATCCACTACTTTGACGCTTCGGGTTGCTGGAGATTTGCATCAAACGGGGCAAACTCTGGGCAACCGGCACTCGTCAAACCAACTCGTATCGCAGTAGATATGAGTGGTCGTGTGTACGTAATCCAGGAGGGCGCACACTCAGTCGTAGTGCTGGATAACGAGGGAAAGTTCCTGGACACTGTGGAGCAACCGCAAGAGATTACAGGGGACTTCTTCCCGATTGCAGTGGCCGTGGATATGAACGGGAACCTATGTCTCAGCGATTGCCTGACAAGGAAGGTGTATTTCTATCAGCCAGTAGGCGATGGGAGTTGGTGCCCAACGCGCTGCTGTGGTTCTTCGCAGGCATTTGCCGCGTCGATTGTATTCAATCGCAGCGGCGCGCCGGTGCTGGCGGATGGGGCGCAGTGCGTGTACCAGATGGAGCCGGTATCCGCGTATCCAACAAGTGGCAATTATATTTCCGGGCCGCTGGACAGCCGGACGTATCAGTGTGTGTGGCATCGGGTGCTGCTCAACGGATCGGTTCCACTGGGCGCCGCGGTGCGTGTAGACACGTTTACCTCGGAAGCGGCCAAGTCGATCGCAGAGATCGAGAGTCTGCCGACGAGCCGTTGGTCTACAGGCCTGGTGGATACCGATGGGAGCAACTGCGAGTGGGACTGCCTGGTGCTGAGTGTGCCTGGGCGGTATCTGTGGCTGAAGCTGACACTGACGGGAGATGGTGCTGAGACGCCATCGATCGACCGGATTCGGGTGTACTATCCGCGTGCCTCGTCGCTGAAATACCTTCCGCCAGTCTATAGCGCGGACGCGGTGAGCGCTGACTTTCTGGACCGGTTCCTGTCGATCTTCGACACCATTCGCGGAACTATCTCTGAGCGCATCACGTTTGTCGCGCGGTACTTCGATCCGATGGCCACTCCGGCAAATCCTCGAAATGTTGGTGGCACGGATTTTCTCTCCTACCTGGGGTCATGGATTGGGATGTCGCTGGAGAGCAACTGGCCGGTGCACAGGCGGCGCGAGTTGGTACGGCAGGCGCATCGATTGTATGCGCTGCGCGGCACACCGGCCGGACTGCGACTTGCGATTGAACTGTATGCGGGTGTGAAGCCGACGATTCTGGAGATGTTCCGGCTGCGGCGGTGGTTGATTGTGAACCAGTCAACGCTGGGCGACTGCTCGACGGTCTTTGGGGCCGAGGTGATGCAACGCCTGCAGGTGGGATCGAACTCGCAAATTGGAAGTTTTCGACTGATCGACTACGGCGATCCAAAGATGGATATGTTCAATGAATATGCCAACCAGTTTCTGGTGATTGTCCCGCGATGGGCTGGTGCGAGCGACAGCGATCTGGCCAGCCTGCAGCAGATCGTCCAGATGGCGCAACCCGCGCACACACAGGCGACGCTGCAGTGGGCCGAGCCGAAGATGCGCGTTGGCATTCAGTGTTTTGTTGGAGTGGACACGTTTGTCGGGAAATATCCAGTCGGTGCATTGGAAGGACAAGGAACTCTGGGCTACAACACGGTGCTAGGTAATCCTGGAGATGAGAAGCAGAGGCCCGGAACACATGTGGGCCGTAACGCAAGAGTGGGATCAACTTCGGTGCTGCACTGAGAAAGCGAGGCCGAGCCATGGGCGATTGCAACTGCGGGAACAACACAACGCCGGGCGGCATCTGCGTGGAATGTGATGTTCCGCAATTCGCGCGCAATAACTACTTCACAGGCAAGCTGCTGGTGGAGCGCGACTTTACGGACGAGCAGCGCTACTATCTGGGCAAACTGCGGCGGCACAACCAGCGGTTGCACGGATGGGGAGCGGTGTGCGGGCTGGTGGTCGAAGAGCACCCTAACCCTGCCTGCCAGACCCAGTACGTGCTGATTGAGCCGGGCACTGCGGTGGACTGTTGCGGACGAGAGATCGTTGTGCAGCACGAGGAGTACTTCGACTACGAGCAGAAGTTTCTATCGAACTGGCAGACGCAGAACGGACCCACGTCCACCCCGGACACGGCGGAGCACACGATCCAAGTATGCATCTCGTACAACGAGTGCACGCAGGAGAATGTGCCGTCCGTTTTCGATGATTGCGGAGGAGGCGGCGGAGCTTGCCGTCCCAACCGCATTGTGGACGGGTATTCGTTCGATGTCATCATCGACCCCAAAGAGCAAGGTAACCAGTTTGCGGGGGTATTCCTGAAGTGGGACGGCACGATCAACCTGGCGAGTCCTGTGGCTCTGGCGCTGAACGATGCTACGAACCGCTTGTACGTGCTTACCAATCCTGCGTCGGGCGCGGTGGTGTATGCGGTGGACACCACGAATGGGTCGATCGTAACTTCGCAGTCGTTCGATCAGGATGTCGCGCTGGACGTTGCTGTTTCGTTCGCAGGAGATTTTGTCTATGTGGCCTTTCAGCCGCCTACACCGACGGCCCAGCCACAACCCGATCCTCAGATTGCCGTACTCAGCTCCGACTTCAGCACAACGGTGAGCACACTCACTGTGACGGGTGGAGCTGGCCAACCTGTTCGGATGGCGGTTGTGCCTGCTCCGGACGACCGCTTGCTGGCGGTGAACCATGCGGCAGGCGCGTTGATATGGGCACCCGATGTGACGACTTCGAGTACGCCGGCGGCACCGACTTCAATTACGGTGGGAACTACGCCGAGCGATGTTGTGGTGAGCAGCAGCGGAGCCTATGCCTACGTGGCGAATACAGGCACTGGCAACGTGACTGCGGTGACGCTCTCGAGTCTGGCGGTGACCACGTTGGCCGTGGGCACAGGAAGCGCTGTGCCGGCTTTACTGGCAGTGGCCAACACTACGGCAGGTGATACGCTCGCTGTGCTGGACACGACGAACGACACACTGTATGTGATCGGAATGCGGCCTGATCCTTCCATCGCGACCGCATTGGGCAGTCCAGTTACGGGGTTTGCAAGCCCAGCGGTTGGCGTATCTATTGCAGCTGGCGGGCAGTGGGTCTACGTCATCGAACAGGACTCCACTGGCAAAGGATGGGTGCAGGCGGTCAACGAGCACGCGGTGGAACTTGGATTGACCCCGGTGCTTGGCGCAGCGGTGGCCGCAGGCGTAGATCCAACGGGCGGCGCAGCACTGAGCGCAGATGGTACAACGCTGTACCTTCCATACACGGGCAACAGTTCGGTGTCCGGCGCAGTCGCGATCGTCGGTGTGACACCGAACGACTGCTCAAGCATCTTCGACCAGGCGCTGAACCCGTGCCCGGACTGCAGCGCTGGAAACTGCATTGTGCTTGCTACGATCACTGGCTATGTCTATCAGAGCGCCGTAACGACGAGCATGATCGACAATCTGACGGACCGGCGATTGCTGGTGAGCACTGACCTGCTGGCAGAGGCGGTGAAGTGTTTAATGGCCCAGGGCCCAGCGTCTGGTTCTGCGGGAACGCAGGGACCGCCAGGGCCTGCGGGGCTTCCAGGAACAAATGGGACGGATGGGATGAACGGCACCAATGGGATAAACGGTACGGATGGTGCTCCTGGCGCCGGGCTGGACACGGGACTGACGCGCATCACCGCGCTGAGTTGGACCCATGGACAGCCGGGCAATGCGATAGCAGTCGAGGGAAGCCAGTACGGAACTTCTGCGGTAGCCATCGAATTTGCGAACCCCATCGACACGACCCAGATTGATGCAGTCAATGTGTTCCAGGTGTGGGTTTCAGTTCAGCCTCCGGCTACATTGGCGGCCTACGGAATCCAGTGGATTCAACTGCTCGGCGAGACAGTTCCTGTGACGAACCAGATCACTGGCAACCTGATCACAGGAGCAACGCTGGTCACTGGCACTACCACAGTTACCGGTGTCGCCTTCATCGCGACGAATCCTCCGCCGAACATCGTTCATGTGAGGATCCGTTTTCTTGGAGACTTTGTGATAGACAGCACACAGCGCGCAGTTTGTGCGGAGTTTGTGCGCGCACAGTTTCCGACGGGAGAGATTCCCGCAGGCAGTGATTACGGGTTGCAGGGCGGAACATTTGAGAGCTGGTTTACACCAATCCCAGGCAAATAGAAATGAGCGCACCAGGGATGGCGGTGGAACGGAGGAAGGCTATGCCGACAGCGAAGCAAGGCGTTTACACGGTTGGCGGGAACCGAAGTTCGGTCGGAACAGCAGGACAATCGGGCAGCGCAACGACAGCGTGCTGTTGTGCTGTGTGCACTGGACTACAGTGCCTGGACCGAACGCGTTTCTTCGCAGGGCAATTGCTCAGCGAGGCAGATCTGAACAACGATCAGTCGTACTGGCTGGCGAAGAACCGTCTGCACAACCGCTATCTGAACGGCTGGGGCGTGGTGTGCGGAATGAAGGTGGTTTGCGGCGATTGCGACGGATGGGTGACGGTTGAGGACGGCTATGCCATCGATCCATGCGGCAATGACGTGATTGTCTGCGCGGATCAGAACTTCAACGTGTTGCAGGCGATCCAGGCGTGCTGCGCGCCGGCGAAACAGCAGGCCGCGAACTGTTCACCGCTTCGCTACAACCCTTCGCCCAGCTGCCAGGATGCTCAACAGGAGTGGTGCATAACCATCCAGTACAAGGAGCAGGCGTCGCGCCTGGTGACACCGCTGACCAACTCTTCCGCGCAATCCTCAAGTTCATGCGGGTGCGGATCTTCGTCCGGAAGATGCCAGGGAAGTTCCTCATCCACATCAAGCGGATCCTCATGCAAGTCGAGTTCAACTGCGACGTCAACGAGCAATGTCCCCGCGGGATCCTGTGAAGCGACCAGAATCGTTGAGGGATTTCAACTGGGAGTCGTTCCGGCTGCGGAGGTGGCAGCAGCCGCGGCAGCAGGAGATCCAAATTCGCTGAAGTCTCAAGTGCTCAGCTGTGCCACGGGATTCTTGGTTCTCGCTGGACAAGCGTCGGCGCTGACTGCCAGCACCGCACCACAGAGCGCCTACCAGATCACATGCACCTTCCTGGCACAGGTTAAGAAATACCTTTCCACGGCAGAGATTGTGACGATGTGCACGATCCTTGACGACTTGTCTGCGATCACGGTTCCATCGGGGCAGGATACGCCTACGTACATGGGCATCATGGCAACAGTTGTGAAGATTCTGATCGATGCTCTTCTTGACTGCCTTTGCCTCAGCGTCATTCCACCATGCCCGGTACAGCCCTGCGATAGCCGGATTGTACTGGCCTGCGTCACAGTGCAGAACGGCAAGGTGGTGAAAATCTGCCACTTCCCTGGACGCAAGCAATTGATCACGCTGCATACGCTCGGCTACTGGCTTGGGCCACTGGGACTCGACAATCTGGGTACGGTGCTGAGCGATCTGTTTGCTACCTTCTGCTGCAACGCAAAAGATGATGCAGGGTTCTATCGTGCCAACATCGCTGAGAGCGCGTACTACAACGCACCGCTCACAACGGCGGGCATCACCAGCGGAGCTGCAATGAATCGCATTGCGGCGCACTACGTTGCGCAGAACCTTGGCGCCCAGGCACTTCAGGCATTTTCACCTGGAACAAATGTGGTGGATCTTCGACCGATGGTCAACACACCGGTGGAGACTGTTGCCGTCAATTTGCGCAGCCGCGGATTCAAGAGCTTCACCATGCAGGCGGTGGATGAGGACCCAGCCTGGAATGCGGACGCTGTGGCGACGAGCGCGCAATATGCACCGGCAGCAGTTTCAGCGGGACAACCGCTGACTGTTTACACCAGAGGTAGCGTCGCAGTGGGCTTCGACGTAGTGGACCCGACAACGGCAAAGATCCAGGACTTGCAAAACCAGATCAACGCGCTGCAGAGTCAGATGAACCAGGCGCAACAGACACCTGGAACCGGAGGATTGGCAGCGGGCTAGTGGGCGAAGCGGTCTGCGACTATTTGCGGGGGCAATGAAGTACGGGAAGACTAGTGCGGAAGGATGGACACCCATGGCCGACATTACCGATATTGAACGGCTCAACTACTACGAAGGCGAATACCTGGGCGCGGCGGACTTTGAGGCAGAGCAGGAGTACCACCGCGACATGCGGCGGCGCCACAACATTGGGCCGCATACCTGGGGCATCGTGACAGGCCTCGACGTTACGCAGTTTCTGAATGGCGGAGCCAACAACGAAGTGGATATCTACATTCAACCGGGAGTTGCTGTGGACGGGTTTGGCCGGGAGATCGTCGTACTGAGCCCGTACCAGCTGACGACGGACATGTTCGCGGATTTTCCTTCGAAGCAAACTCTGAGTGTTTGGATTGGTTACACGCAGCAGATGATCAACCCCAGCGCGGACACCTGCGCGACGGTGGCACAGACAAATGCATTCAGCCGCGTGCAGGAAACTTTCCAGATTGTTGTCGATCCGATTCCTCCTACGAGCGACCCGGTGGTTGTGGGGGGTAACGATGTGACACCTCCCCCGACGGCGGGCTGGACACAACCGGCCGCGCTTCCACCCTTGCCTGCATCCGAGGGAGACGTGGTCATCGCACTGGACCGCTCGGTGCCATTTCAAGCACTTCCAGACGACAACACCACAGCGAACTGGCTGGTTCCGCTGGGCAAGGTACTATGGGACGGACCGAATCAGCGGTTTCTGCAAAGCGCGCAAGCGATCGCCAACCAGGGACGCCAGTATGCGGGAAGCGTTACAGCCTTTGTGTATGCGCCCGCTGGGGCGCTCACGATTCAGGATCGGAGCACGCCGCCTGTGTGGGACGCGAGCTACACAGGAGTCGCTGTCGAGATTCAGGGTAGCCTGACGGTCGATGCGCAACTGACAGCACAGGCTGACGTTTGGATCAACGGCGGCGATGTGTACTTCAAGGACGCGGGAGGCGCGGACGGGGACACAGTCTTGTACTTGCAGCGCATCGATGGCCCGACTGGCGGTGCAGATCTGCACATCCATATCGGCGACAACTCGAACCCGATAAACACGCCACAGCGCTTCACCATTGGCTACGGCGCTAGCGGAAGCACGACCGATACCAACGTGTTCACCGTGAACTCGGATGGCGATGTTGACATGCCGAACGGCTCGCTCAGCTTTGGAACACAGCAGGCGCAGATTCTGAATCTCTCCGGCACGAATTATGGCATTGGCGTGCAGACCGATACGCTGTATTTTCGTTCCGCTTCGGATTTTGCGTTTTATACCGGAGGCAAGTACAGCGCCAGCCAGGATGACCCAGGAACCGGAGGGACTGCATCTTTGTTGATCGATTCCAGCGGAGATACAAAGATCGCCGGAGCGCTGGCGATCGACACGGCGAACGCTAACAATGCGCAGATCAATCCGGGTCTTACCTTCGGATCGGGGAGCGGCGAGGGCATTGCTTCGAAGCGCACAGCCGGAGGCAATCAATACGGACTTGATTTCTATACCGATTTTGCCGCACGCGTGAGCATCATCAACAGTGGGAATGTTGGGATTGGCACAACAGGGCCCGATGCGCAGTTGAACCTGGGTGGCGGTGCGTGGAACCTGGCGAGTTCAGAAGGCGATTTCAAGATAGGTAACGACACCTACCGGATGAAGATGGGCGTGGCCCTCGGAGGCGCAGGCTCGGGCGATAGCCGCATCTGGGCCGCAGGCGGATCGAATCGACTGATGCTGGGTTCCGAGAGCGGCTCGGATGTACTGACGATTTCGGGAAGCAACGTGGGTGTAGGGACCACTACGCCAGGCGTTGCTTTGGATGTGAAGGGCAACGTGGACGTGAGCGGAAGCGAGACTGTTGTTGGCACACTGACGGCCGGCAATCTGACATCCATTGGGGGAATCAATACGCTTGGGCTCCTGACTTGCGGCACGTTCAACTCATTTGGACAGATGACTGTGGTTGGCAATCTACTGGTTGTCGGTAACATCACTGCAACGGGTTCAAAAGCAGGCTACGTGGTAGACCGCTATTACAGCCGCTCGAAAAACGCTCTGGATCAGGGAGACGTGGTGGTGCTGCATACCAAGCCAGGCGCAATCTACTACGGAGTGGACAATCGCATCCCGATTGTCGAGGTTGAGCTCGCGAGCAAAGTTGGAGACACGCGTGTCTGCGGTGTGGTGGATGAACCTTCGCTTACCGCGGAACAACTTCAGGGTCTCGACCCAAGCACTCTTGGCAGCGGCAAAGTGGGGTTGATGGTCACCCTGGGTGCATACGCCTACTGCAAGGTGAACGCCGACGTTGCGCCCATATCCGCAGGAGACTTGCTGACCACCAGCGCGATGCCGGGATATGCACAGAAGTTCGACCCATCGCAAGGAGCAGCCGCGGGGTGCATCATCGGCAAGGCGCTCGCAGCACTTGATAAGGGAAAACGGAAGATTCCGATTTTGATTTCGCATCAATGAGGAGGACTGCAATGAACAAGCGACTGCACCAGCTGCACACGGAACTGGAAAAGGGTCGGCAAAGAATAAGAGCCCTCGATCATGAGCGGCAGGAACTTCGCGACACGATGCTGCGTATCAGCGGCGCAATCCGCGTGCTGGAGGAGATGCTGGCGCAGCAAGATGGAGACCGGGAAGAGGCAGATGCAGCACTGTCGACAGTGGCATGAGCGCAATGGAGCGCGTGCCGAGCGTGACGATCGAGCACTGGCGTAACGTGTACAGCGTTCCGCCGGATCACCCCTTGCCGGAGGAACTGTGCTCGCGGTTGGACCGCATGGTGGAGCGCGAGGTGGCAGAAGCGTGCCAGCGCTGGCTGGCGCCGCTCTTGGATCAACCGGACGACTCGTATTGGCTGATCAAGGAAGTTCAAATAGATCTCTCAGTTGACATCGAGCGTGTCGTCGCACAGCAGGCAGGCACCGTCTGGGGCGAGCAACTGGGAATGGAGATTCAGCGTGTTCTGGAGGGCGGCGCAAGAGGCGACTGTGTGATTCGCTTTGACGACTCTACGGCATATATCGCGCAGTGGGCGCGAGACATGGCTGCCGGATGCGCGTGGGAGAAATGGTATTACGCGGATTTTCATTCGCTGCGAAGTCTGCCGCAGAGTGCGGCAATTGCGGAAGGAATCATCCGCGAGCCTGACCAAGCGAAACGCATTGTTCATTTGCTGCATGAGCAGCGAGCGCTGAACGCAGTTCTGGACAGCCTGACGAGCGCCGATGCGAAGAGATTTTATGAGGCTGCAATCTGGGGCAGTTCCCTTCCCTTTCAGGCGGGAGATCCGGGACGATGGACGGCACGTCTGCTGGCATTGTGGAACGGGATTACACTCAGTGGCGACGGGAACCTGTGGCGCGACGCGCTGCGGCTGTATGCAACTGCGTTTGCGGAATGGCCGGACCACTGCGAGAGCGATGCTTCCGGGCTCCGAGTTGCTATCAGCGGAGTGCTGCAGCTGAGGCGGGCGTTGGCACATATTCACTCGCCGCAGATGACGGCCCATTTTCTGCAGGCAGCGGCGGCAGAGCGGCGTGACGTTGCCGAAGAGATTCTCGCCGCTTGTGGCGCGAGTGCTGAATTCTCTGTGATCGACTTCGTGCGCTGCGCCTCGAGCGGAGATCCGGAGTGGGCAGGATTCGCGGCGGAAGTGATCGGCTCTGCGCAGACGAATGGAAATTCGAACGAAGCCTTTGTGAGCGAACTTGGCGGGATATTCCTGCTTGGCTCCGCATGGCGCAATCTGCACATTGCCGAGGCGGTGCGCATTGCATCGAAGAGTTGCGAGGAGCCAGAGCGAGCAGAAGCATCGCTCCGGCTGCTGCTGGCTGCGCGCTGTATGGGAAGAGCGCGAGCCTCACTCGCAGCCGGCGATGCGGCGGTGACGCTGTTTGCCGGCGCGGACAGCAAGATGCCGCTGCACGAACTTGCGGAGACGCTGACAATGGCGGATGCCGGCGCCGCGCTTCGTCTTGTGGAGGACAGGATCCTTGAGAGCGGTGGCAGTCCAGACGATCCATGGGTAGAGGAACACATTGACTACTTCGGCGTTGCCAATATCTTTCCAGAACTGCAGGTGGACACGGATCGCGACTCTTCGTGGTCGCGTATTGCAGCCGCCGTGCTGAGGAACTTTGCACGCAGACTGCCCCGATTCGCGCACAGCAGTCCGGAATATCTCTTCCACAACTTTCTTGCGGGGACATGTTTTGTGCGCAGCGCCACAGGCAGGATCGAAGTACGTCTTCCACAGAGCCCACTTGCAGTTGTGCTCCACATTGCAGGCGCATATGGAACATTGTCCCTGCCATGGAAGGAAGGAGTCGAGATATGTCTGCTCACCCCAACGGATTAGCCATCGTGAACAAGACGGGACCTTCGCAGCCCTTTCTGTGCAGCCTCGATCATCTGCAGGCAGAATTGGAATGGCTGCGTTTGCTGCTGCATCGCGAAGTGCTTCGATTGAAGGCGGCTAACCTTCTTTCCTCCGATCCGTTTCGCGGACTCTACCTGGCCGACGAGCAGGTGGATTCGCTCCTCCGCGAATGGTCCGCGCATGAACAGAGCGAACCTGTGCCTGAGATTGAAGCACTGCGCCAGCGCGCTGACACTCTGCGTGCGGAGATCGACATGCGCCTGGGAGAGTGTGGCGCAAACGGAGCGGCAACACCACTGATGTGGCTTGCAGCAATGTTTGACCTGACGGACTTCGAATGCAGGGTTCTAATTGCCGCACTTGCCGTGGAGGTAGACCTTCGCTTTGAGACGCTGTACTCATGGGCGCGCAACGACCTTACGCGGAAGGCGCCCTCTGTTGACCTGGTTCTCAAGCTTTTTTGCGACGAAAAGGAAGATCAACTTCGTCGGAGGGGCGCGTTCCGCCAGGACGGAACCTTGTTTCGAAATCATTTGCTGCGAATAGGCGATACACAGACCATGAACGATACTTCTCTCCCCGGCCGATCCCTGCGGATCGACGAACGAATCGCCGACTTTCTACTGGGACAGGAAGGTGTCGACCAGAGGCTTGCATCGTTTACGGCGCTGACCGTGCCAGAGCGCACGTACTCGTCGATTTGTTTGCCCGAGCCTTTGCGCATTCAGCTTTGGAATGCGGCACAGTTGCGGGATGGATCAATCTTCTGTCTCTGCGGCCCAGACGGCAGTGGCAGGCGCTCGACAGTGGAGGCATTGTGCAGCGAGTTGCAGAGGCCTCTGCTGCAGGTGGATTTTAGCCGGTTAGGCGAATGTGATTTGGCGCCAGTAACGATGCTGTCTCTGCTGGAGCGCGAAGCACTGCTGTGCGGTGCTGATTTGCTGCTGGAACACGCGGAAGCGATGATGCCGGAGGGTTCGTCTGAAGCTCCATTTGCGATAGCCATGGGACGAATGCGTCCATTGGAACGCGTACAAATTTATGTAACCAGCGAGCAGAGATGGAACGCCGGCAATTCAACCGCTTGTGTCTGGCGAGTGTTCGATTTTCCAGTGCCATCGTTTCTCAACCGCGTCAGGCTGTGGCAGTTAGCCCTCGGCGCCCATGGCGTCGCGACTGAGCCGGACGTCGAACTGGAGGCGTTGGCAGGTAGGTACGCTCTCACCGGCGGGGCGATTCATCGAGCCTGCACAGACGCGGTTCGCAGCATGGAGATTGGGGAAACAGGCATGAGATCACTCTCAAGCCGCGATCTGGAGTCCGCGGCACGCGGCCAGTCCAGCCACGGCCTGCGACGATTTGCGCAGAAAGTTGACGTGCGGGCCGCATGGGAGTCGCTAGTGGTTCCACGGCACATTCTGCGCCAACTGCGCGATGTATGCACGGCCGAGCGGTACCGGCAAACGGTTTATGGAAAGTGGGGATTCGATCAACGGCTGACCTCGGGCAAAGGTCTGAATGTTCTCTTTTGTGGAAGCAGCGGAACGGGCAAGACGATGGCCGCCGGCATCGTTGCTCGGGAACTCAGTCTGGATCTTTACCGCATCGATTTGTCGATTGTTGTGAGCAAGTACATCGGCGAGACGGAGAAGCAACTAAGCCTGATTTTCCGCGAGGCGAAGGCCTCAAATGCCGCACTGTTTTTCGACGAGGCGGATGCACTCTTCGGCAAGCGCTCCGAAGTGAAAGACGCGCACGACCGCTATGCCAACATCGAAGTTGCCTACCTGTTGCAAAAGATGGAGGAGTACGATGGTATCGTGATTCTGGCGACGAATCTGAGGCGCAACATGGACGATGCCTTTTCCCGTCGACTCCAGCATGTCATCGAGTTTCCGTTTCCGGACGCGGAGCACCGGGAGCGGATATGGAGGAGTATTCTGCCTCCTGCTGCACCGGTGGCTTCCGACATCGACTTTGGATTCCTTGGGCGACAGTTTGAACTGTCCGGTGGAAACATCCGGAACGTCGCGCTGGCATCGGCTTTTTTCGCCGCGGAGGAAGGCACGCCCATCCGCATGGAGCACTGTGTTGTCGCTACGGCGCTTGAGATGCAGAAGACAGGAAAGCTTCCATCGCGCGCGGAGTTCAGAGACTATTACGATTTGATTCGTGCGCGCATTTAGGACGACTGAAGGGGGCTTCATCATGGAACATACTTCGTCGAATCCGAAACATTCTGAACGCGGGCATGACCCGGCCCAGCGGCGGGCTCCACATGCGCAGCCCGGGATTGAGAAACATCCGGCGCACGAATTTCAGCAGATCGCGGGAAACCAGGCGATGCAGACCCTCCTGCGCAGTGGGGCGATCCGGGCGAAGCTGGCTATCAGCCAGCCAGGCGACCCTGACGAGCAGGAAGCCGATACGATGGCCAGCCGCGTGATGCGGTCTCACGCGGGGCCAGGCGCGGCAGCCAAGTCTTCGTGCTCGTGCGCCGATGAACAGGGAGAGATGTGCGACGAGTGCCGGGCTTCTGTTTCGCGAAAAGCATCAAGCAATGGCGGACTCAGCTCGTCATCCGGCGGTTCAGGCGGTGCATCCGCGCAGAAGACAATTCACGGAATCCTGCGCTCGCCTGGCCAGGGGCTGGATACCGGAACCCGTGCGTTTTTCGAGCCGCGCTTCGGACACGATTTCGGCAATGTACGGGTGCATACAGATGCGTCTGCGGCGGCTTCTGCCAGAGAGATTAGCGCACATGCGTACACCGCTGGACAGCACCTGGTCTTCGATGCAGGGCAGTACGCGCCCGAATCCGATGCGGGCCGCCGGCTGCTGGCGCATGAACTGACCCACGTCATACAACAGGGCGGCGGAACCTTGTCGAGGGAATCCCAGACTCCTCATCGCAAGACAGAACTCCCCATAAACTCGTCTGGCGAATCGAACGCCGAGCGGGTAACAAGGAACCTTGCGGCAGGGCAGCCGGCAGGTGCAATCGACAGTCATCGTTTGAGCGTGCAACGGCAGGTCTTCGGAGGTCTGGAAACATTTGGAGAGACCGGGGGGAAATTCGGGGATATGGGCAAGTTTGGGGACATGAGCAAGGCTGGGGAATGGGCGAAACTTGGCGAATGGGGCAAGACATCTCCCCCTACAGAAGCTACTCCCATTCCAGAGCCGACACCCACACCGACGCCGTCGCCTACCCCCACCACTCCGACTCCCACTCCCTCAACGGGCACGTCGCCGAATCCGTGGCTCAATCCCTATCCTGTTCCTCCGGTCGTTCCATATCCGCAGACGCAGCCACAACCACAGCCCGGAGAGGAGGAAGAGAGGAGAAGAGATTCGAAATGCGGCACAAAGGAGCTGCCTCTCAGCATGGTGACCTTCTTCCCGGGACCACTTGGCCAAGGCGGCAGAGTCAAGGCGAGTCCCCTGACAAAATGCCCGGGAAACACCATCGGCTCGCCGCCGGATGGTTCGATTTACAGACAGGAGTTTGACTGCATTAACGCCCCCGGGGTGGAGCAGGGGGGAAGCTGGGTCCGCGCTCACATCCTGCATGGCATGACCAGCAGTTCAGGCCCGTTTAACCTGCATGGTCCCGGCAACGATAAACGAAACCTCATCATCACCGACAAGAGTGTGAATGGCCTGATGAGAACTCGCGCGGAGGGACCCGTAGTCAACAGCGTTTACCGCAGCAACGCGGTCATGTGGTACGACTCCAAGGTCGACTCGTATGTACCAGGCAAGGAATCCTTTGCCCAGTCAGTAACCGTCACCGCCGGAATGTACGACACAAATACCAATACCGAGTTGCCGGCGCTTCCCTGGTTGGGAGGGACCTTCCCGCTTGTAAAAACACCCCCCAACTGCCCTCCTTCCGCGGCCACTCCAGGAGCCGGCACTACGTCGCCTTCCGCTCAGGGAGTCACGCCCCCCGTGTCGCAGGCCACGGCGGGGATGGCACCCGCCGCCGATCTGGAGTTCCAGAGTACGCTTCAGATCTGCGGAAAAGAGCTGGCGTCGCGCTCTTTCAAAGTCACCTCAGGAGGGCTGGAAGTGTTGATCTACGCGGACTGGGTCAATCGCGGAGGAGACGAAAAGCTGGATTCCTCGCAATGTCCATTCGATCACTACTACGTTCTGCTGGAACAACACGGAGTGTTCTATGGATTCAATCAGTACAGTCAAGAGCCAATCAAAATCCATGCGGGGCAGCGTATTCAACCATTGAAATGGACTGGGCTGAAAGATGACACCTACCGTTTGAGGATCTTTGTTGACTATAGTCTCGCCGAGGTGCCTTCCGGGATGGGAGAGGGTTCGTATGCTCCGGAAAAGCCTCCCCCACCGCCGTGTTGTCTGCAGGGCGACTTGACGGTCTCCACTTTTTACGCGCCCGACAGATCCGGTGAGCCCCCGATGGCATGAGCTCACTGATGGAAGCTGACGGACGACAGAAGGGAATTCGCCGGACAAGATGCTGCAATCCCCTTAACAGATGGACAATCTCCTGAACAGGATAAGTGGAAGATGACGCGATGATTCCCTTTTATAGCCTGGCGATTGGAATACTGGTTGCATGGCGCGCAACTCACCTGCTGTCCAACGAAAACGGGCCGTGGAACGTGCTCGAGAAGCTGCGTCAGTGGGCGGGCACAGGCATGCTGGCGGAGTTGCTGGCGTGCTTCTATTGTCTCAGTCTGTGGATTGCCGCTCCCCTTGCCGCTTTCCTTGGATCGGACTGGCGTGATCGGCTGCTGCTGTGGCCCGCCATCTCAGCAGGCGCAGTCTTGCTGGAGCGACTCACCCTGCGCGGCGAGGATGCCGCGCCTATCGTTTTGGAGGAACCGGAGGATACCCATGTGCTGCGGAGCTAAGCGCGCACTTCTGCGCAACTCACCCAGACCGGGCGCGCAGGCACCCACTTCACCCGCCTCAGCCCGGGCTGTTCCAGCCCAGACTTCCGTGCTGTTTGAGTACACCGGAAAAACTCGCCTTACGATCGTCAGCCCTCTCACCGGAACACGCTACCATTTTGACCACCCTGGCGCGCAGGTAGCCGTCGCTCCCCGCGATCAATCCATCCTGATCTACGTTCCGGACCTTCGCCCAGTCCGATTCACCCAGCCATCCTAACGGCATCACGCAGGTAAACACTCGCAGGGAATCTTCCACCTGCACAGGTTCGAGCCAATCTGAAGATGAGTCTTTGGACGAGAGCGATGCCAGACCTCATCACACAGATGCAATGGGCTCGCGCAGCCGCACCAACAATTCGAGCAGTTCGTCAATTTCCATTTGGGTGCGAAGGAAGAAGCGGGCGTGGGAGTGCCTTGTCCGGCCAATGCGCACGGGGACGATGTTTCCGTCAAGGGCGAAGGCGTCCTCATCATTCTCATCATCGCCCAGGTAAAGGACCGATGTGCACTTCAAACGATCTTGCTCCGCAGCCAAGGCATCTCCTTTATGAGGCGCTCCTATTGGCACCAGGTTTACCACCTTCTTACCTCCAAAGACATTGGCATGCTCCAGTCTCTCAGTCGCTGTCAGGATTTGCCGACGTGACTCGGCTTTGTGAATGGACTGGCGAAAATGAACTGCTAGTGAGAACCCCTTGTCCTCAACCCAAATTCCAGGCAGGAGGTGAAGCTCACTTTCCAAAATGGCCTTCCATTGGTCGATTCGCTTGCGAGGTACAAGTGAGGTTTCTGATTCCGCACCGTGGTTGCCCAGCACTCGAGCAAGCGTTGCCCCACCAAGTTTTTCTAGAACATCCGCGCGGCCACGCCCAGAAACGACAATGCATGGATAGAGTACTGCCAGTCGGCGCAGCAGGTCTCGAGTCCTGTTGCGCATGCCCGCTTGATCTGGATGATCAACAATCGGCGACAGGGTTCCATCGAAATCGAACGCACAGAGAGTCCGTTCGACTGCCAGTTGTTTGATAATCGGACGCGATTCTCTTGAAAGAAAATAATTCATCTTCAGGCGCCTGACCCCACACTCGATCGTTCTGAAATGCGTCCGACCAGTCGCTCCTGACTGCGCAGGCGCGCGGCATCTATCAACATTTCTCCGGCCCACCGGTAGACGTTGAATTGGACCAGGAGAGACCGCATCGATCTCATGCGATCTTGCTGCTCGTCGACCGGCATCGTAAGCGCGGCCGCAAGTGCTTCGCTGCTGCTCTCCAGATCATATGGATTTACGATGAGTGCTTCGTTAAGTTCCCGGGCTGCCCCGGTGAACTCGCTGAGCACGAGCACTCCTCGAAGGTCTGTGCGTGCAGCAACGAACTCCTTTGCGATCAGATTCATGCCGTCGTGCAGGCTGCTCACGTAACACACATCAGCTGCCCGGTAGAAGCGGAAGACCTCCGGCGGTTCATGATGAGACCGAAGCAGAACGATGGGCTGATAGTCTCTAGTTCCGAATCGAAGGTTGATGCGTTCCGTAAGGTGTTCCACCGTTTCATTGAGCTCTTTGTAACGTTCGATCTTGGTCCTGCTTGGTGCCGCAAGTTGTGCAAAGGTGAAACGACCGCGAAATTCAGGGTGGCGCTCAAGCAGCATTTCAACTGCCAACAGACGCTCTTCCACGCCCTTGGTATAGTCGAGGCGATCGACGCCTATGCCCAGAAGCGCATTTGGCTTCAATCCAACATCTCGCCAGACCCGTTCGCGACATTCCTCAATGCTCGGCGCCGTCTCAACCCAACGCACCGGCCATTCAATGGAAATCGGATACGGGCGGACGAGTGTGCGGTGGCCCTTCATCACCACTGCGTTGTGCTCTCGGTCTCTGCGCGTTTCAAGATAGCGATCCACGGAATCCAAGAAATTATTGCAGTGGAGTTGTGTGTGGAAGCCAACAATGCTGCTGCCCAACAAGCCTTCCAACAGTTCGTTGCGCCATGGGCAGATGCCCATTCGCTCGGCATTGGGCCATGGAATATGCCAGAAGGCAATCACGGTTGCAGCAGGCAAGCGTTTGCGAATCATCGCAGGCGCAAGAGCGAAGTGATAATCCTGAATCAGGATAATCGGATCCTTGGAGTCAACTTCCCTGCACACAGCGTCGGCGAACTTCTGGTTGACAGTGCGATAATGCCGCCAATCCTCAGCACGAAATATGGGCCGGGCGTGCGCCACATGGCAAAGGGGCCAAAGCCCTTCGTTTGAAAAGCCGTAGTAGTGCCCGTGCTGCTCTTCCTCGGAAAGCCATACCCTGCGAATGTGATAGGACTCTTCCTCCGGCGGCACACGAACGTGATCGTTGCTGTCCACTATTGCGCGATCTGCGCTTCCACTTCCGTGGGCAACCCATACTCCGGAACAGGCACGCATGATCGGCTCCAGCGCGGTCACCAACCCGCTTGCTGGATGCTGGACTTCGATGCTTCCATCCTCAGTGTAGTTGTGAATATAGGGCTCCCGGTTCGCCAGGATTACAATCTTCTCTCCATGCAAGTGACGGTTCAGTGTTTGCTTCAGACGCTCCGCCGTCCATAGCCCCGGGGCATCCTCTCGCTCATTGGCCATATGCCCAACCAGTTCACGCAGGTCACTGAGAATAGGTTGAAATTCCTGCTTGTGTTTTCCCCCTCCGCGCAGCAGATTTCTCAGTTCCAGACTCCAGTCGGAACGTGCCCTCTTTGCCGCCAACAGAGGTATGCCAAAAGCAAGAACAGCCAGGAGACCAAATACTACGAGCAGGAAGGTTTGCGCCGCGGCTTCTCGCCGATCAATAAAGCTCAGGTCATGCACGAGAATCGCGAATCCCAACTGCTGCCCCTGTGCCATGATGGGCATGGCAGTCACTTGGACGCGCCCGGTAGGTAGAGTAGCCTCGGTACTCCAGTTGTGAAATGACTGATCTGCATTTCCCAAATGCGGCTCAGCGGCGCGCACTCTCGGCCCCACCGCCAGACAACTGAACTCTTCCGGAAATCCAGGCGTACTTGAACGCAACTTCAGATCGCTATCACAAGCCTCTGCGCCCATCACGCGTTCGTCACGAGCAAGGGCAACCAGTTGCTGGTCAAGACTCACCCGGTTGTACCAGGCATCCGCCAGAGACTGGCTGGCGCCGGTCAGCACTAAAGCTGCTCGCGAGTTGACGTCACGCACAAACCACTCACTCGCAGTCGTTTGCACCACACCTGATACCACCCAGGTCAACAGAGCCAAGCCCGCGATCAATGCGAGAATGAATCGCGCCATACGTGTCATACTTTCATCGGAACATAGTCGATATGTCCTGAGGTGCCAATAATGCAGCTAGAAGATTTGGGATTGATCGGGAACTGCCAGTACTCTGCGCTGATTCACAGCAGCGGAGAGGTCGTATGGTGCTGTCTTCCACAGTTCGATTCCGAGCCTGTATTCTCGACCATCCTCGACAGTCAGGATGGCGGGCGCTTTCGTGTCGGTCCGGCAGGAGGCGAATCCGGTTCGCAACGCTACCTGCCAAACACCAACATCCTTGAGACAACATTTGAGACCTCGACTGGTTCCTTCAAGGTGACCGACTTCGCACCTCGATTCCTTCAGTTCGGGCGTGCGTTCCGTCCAACCCAACTGATGCGTATTGTGGAGCCAATCGAGGGTACTCCGCGCATTGAAGTCGTCTGTGAGCCAAGACTCGGTTGGTCCAAGTCGCACCCCTCGCGCACCCAGGATTCGCACCACGTCCGGTTTGAAGGGTTCTCCAGCCAGTTGCGACTGACAACCGACATTCCACTTTCTTATCTAGGAGGAAAACCGTTCACACTCACTGCGCGCCACCATCTGGTCTTGTCCTGGGGCGCACCAGTCGAAGAACCTTTGGCACCGTTGTGCGAACGATTCCTGAATGAGACGTCGCGCTACTGGCAGCGCTGGGTCAAGCAGTGTGACATTCCTCCATACTTTCAGCAGGAGGTCATCCGATCGGCGCTTACACTCAAACTGCACTGCTTTGAAGATACTGGCGCGATCATCGCAGCGATGACTACATCGATTCCAGAATCGCCAGGAAGCGGACGTACATGGGACTACCGCTACTGCTGGTTGCGCGACTCGTATTACGTCTTGAATGCATTCGGGTTGCTTGGACAGTTTGAAGAGCGCGAACAATTCGTTCAATACCTTCTGAACGTCGCCGGCGGCGCGCCTGACCTGAATCTTGCCCCACTCTACCGAGTGGACGGATCACAGAACCTAGAAGAGGCAATCCTGAAGAACTGGCCGGGATATAACGGCGACGGACCGGTGCGGATTGGGAATGGGGCTGCGTTACACTCGCAGAACGACATTTATGGCGAAATGGTTCTGGCGCTGACGCCCATCTTTCTCGATGAACGCATGAGTGCGGAACGCTCGTCTGCAACGCTCAATTTGATGGAAGGACTCGCACGCAAGGCGATCTCGCTGGTTGGAGTTCCTGATGCCGGCATCTGGGAATATCGCACCGAATGGAAGCCACAAACATTCTCAAATCTCATGTGCTGGGCTGCCGCGGACCGCATGGCTGGGATCACCGAGCGGCACGCGCCAACACACGCCGCCGAGTTTCGCTCGACAGCCAGCCGAATTCATGCCGAAGTCATTGCCAACTCCTGGAGCAGCAACCGGAAGAGTTTTGTTGGACACTACGGCGGAGAAGACCTGGACGCATCCCTGCTGCAGATGGTTCGCCTGCGCTTTCTTCCCGCAGACCATCCAATGTCCATCAGCACCATTGAAGCGATTCACAATGACCTCTCCATGGGAGATTGGATGCAACGCTACAGTCTGAACGATGGTTTTGGCAAACCCTCAGTCGCCTTCGTCATCTGCACGTTCTGGTTAATTGAAGCATTTGCAGCAGCCGGACGTCGCGACGAAGCGCGAGCACTATTCGGTCGTATCAGTTCCTCCTTCTCACGATTGGGACTTCTGGCGGAGGACTTTGATCCCGTCGCCTCGCGCATGTGGGGAAACTTCCCGCAGACTTACTCGCACGTCGGCTTAATCAACGCTGCATTTGCTGCGTCACCCCAGTGGACGGATATCCTTTGATCCTCTCCCTGGTGTCGATTTGGCACATCGCCCGCGTTGGCAACAGACGTACGCACTGAGAGCACCACGTCATCTTTTCTTCCCACATACATACGCGTCTTCAAGCCAAAGTCCCTCTGGTTCCCCTTCCCGGCGTGATGCGTCCCCTGGTCGCGCTCGACGGTCGATCTCTTGGCCGACGAGAGGGCGTGGGATATGGTCTCATCCACGATAGCCCCTGTTGTCCTGCCTATATCGATGCAGTTTCTCCGGCCGAGTTCCCAGCCACGAAAAGTACAACGGTGTAGCGACTCTCCACAACAGGCAGCCGATGGCCCAGCCCATTTTCATGATCCAGCCCAATCTCGAGGGTGGAGCACTTTCATTTGTGTCTAGGCAATAGCCCAACTCATCCCCAGTCTCACTTACACTGCGTCCCGTGGCCTGGTTCTGCGCATAACGTGCATAAGAAGTATCATGGAGAGTCGGAAGCAGCCAAACGTCACTCCGCAGGCCCCGGGAGAATCAGTTTTTAATACCAAACATCAATCAAAAGGAGCAGTCATGCGATTCCGATTTGCGCAAATTTCAATACTTTTGCTGTGCATCACTTCTTTGCCGGCATTTGCCCAGCAAGGTTGGGGCAGGCAACATACGCCGGAAGGCGGAGCATGCTTCTACAAGGAGGCGGGATTCAGGGGGGACTATTTCTGCCTAAAGGACGGAGAGCGCTGGCCTTCCCTCCCCCCAGGGTTTAATGACCGGATTAGTTCCATCCGCGTTTTTGGTGGAGCCCGCCTACGGCTCTTTAATGACAATAACTTCGGCGGTATCAGCGCAATGATCGATCATGACGTGGACAACCTGAGGATTTTCAGGCTTCCTGACAACCCTTTCAAAAGTTGGAACGACCGCATCTCCTCCATTGCCGTGTTCCGCGAACGCGATGAATGGGAAAGACACGATCACGATCAAGGGCAACAACTCCACCAGGCACAGCCTCCCTACCAAGGACAGGCTCCTTACCAGGGCCAAGCCCCGCCTCAGGGCCAGCCTGCCTATCAGGGGCGCGACCCGCGTCAAGACTTTCCCCGTGTTGGAGCATGCTTCTATAAGGAGCAAGATTTTCAAGGGGAGTACTTTTGCATGAAGGAGGGTGAGCGCGCGCCTGAAGTACCACCAGGATTCAACGACAGGATCACTTCAATCCGAGTCTTTGGCGGAGTGCGAGTTCGGGTCTTCAACGACGGGAACTTCGGGGGATACAACATCGTGATCGATCGCGACGTCAGGACTCTCAAGGAGATCCCTCTCGCAAACGTTCCGTTCAAGGATTGGAATGACCGCATCTCTTCGCTCGCCGTCGTTGGCGATCACGATGAATGGGAAAGACGCGATCGCGATCAAGACAATCCCCATAACTAAAGTTGCTGCTGCCCCCAATGTACTTCTTTCACAGCCACTTCCATCAGAGAGCCATCCATGCAGCACAATTTACAGCAAAGATGGAATTCACACGGGCCATTGAGAGAATGCGAATGCGCTTCGCCTGGAGAGTCTTCAGGTGAGTTTGGTCTGCCCGCTCATTCGAATCAGAGCGAGAGTAGCGAGACGGTTGAAGGGCCCATTTTCCAGTACCAAGCAGAGTGGGAGTCCGCAGCCAGGTTGCTGCTCGCCGCAACTTGGTTGCGGACTCTCAGGGCGTCCTCACCCGAGAGATAGGTGAGGACGGCTCTCAGTAAACTCCCTTCGCCAGACCTCGATCAGGCTTTTGGACTCGTTGAGGTTGGCGAACCACGGAGCGTGAGCGCCTTCGACCCGGAAGGGCCCGTCCAAAGATTGAACGAATTTGGCCTGCTTGAGGAGTTGTCTCGGTTCTGGAGTCCCAGCGGATCGCTTTGCGATGGACAAATCGAATACCATATTATACAAAATTCACGTATTGAATTAAACTTAACTTGTGTATCGGATTAGACAGTACGAGAGATTCTGCATTTGTTAATGGTCTCAATTTTGATTCGGGACCGGACGCATCGCCGGTGCCAATCATTTGATTTGGATGACTTTGGCGACAAAGATACGGGTCTCAGCTTGCAAACCGAGAGAATAAATGCCGTTCGGTAACCAAAAACATGTGACAAAAGTCACTTCAATCCGTCATAGTGTATAGAAGAATACAGACACAGCAACATTTTCATGATGTGTAGCTGGCGAAGGCTGCAGCCGATCTCGTGGTTAAGAAGTCATCGGCTTGGCAGTGAAAGCGTTCGCCGCATAGTCAGTTTGCTCCACTCATGGAGCGCCTGACAAGTTTCAGCAGCGTCTTCCCTTTCGCGTGGGAAATTGTGCTCGCTACGCCGCTGGCTTTTGCGATATTGAAGAATTCTTGGTCATTCATTTTCGTCAACGTCGGTTGATTTTTTCGGCAAGGCATCTCTTTGCAACAAGCAATGCGCACGTCCTGCGCACATACGAGAGCACTGTCTGCGAATCCGGTTGCGGAACGAGAACTTCACACCGGCATGACGGCGTTGGTAGCTCATTGGCTTGAGCTCAGAAGGAAACACCCGCGGAAATGCTGCGCGATCAGATATCTCTGCGGCCGATTGGGAGTAATACACGCTCAACAAGCATCACCCGAGGTCTAACTATGAAATCTCCATTTCTTCTGATTCTTGCGCTTTTAGCAGTCACCGTTCCAGCATCGGCAATCACCGTCACGACTCCTGCAAATGGAGCCACGGTGAACTCACCTTTCAAGCTGACGGCAAGCACCACAACCTGTAGCGCAAAGCCGGCCGTCTCAATGGGCTACTCTATTGACAATGGCCTTGCGACCATTGTCTCGACGTCCTTCAATGCCACTGTTTCCGCGACACTCGGACCACACATCCTGCATGTGAAATGCTGGGGTAACCAGGTGAATGGCGAAGTACTTCTCAACATTAACGTTGTGGCTGCATCTGCTCCAACCTCATCCATCACAATTGCAATGCCCGCAAGCGGCAATCAGCTGAACTCCCCCTTCCAGTTGATGGCAAGCGCAACAACCTGCAGCACAAAGCCCGCCGTCTCAATGGGCTACTCAATTGACTCCGGCCAGACGACCATTGAGCCTACGTCTTTCCAAGCGATGGTGTCTGCTCCTTCAGGGGCGCACATATTGCACGTGAAATGCTGGGGCAGCCAAGTGAGCGACGATAGGCTCCTGAATGTTTCAATCGTTTCCACCAGTTCAAATCCCCCACCGGCGGTCGCTTCGCCTGTCTTTTCACCAGCTGCCGGACAATACGCAACCAAGCAGTTGGTAAAACTGTCTGACGTAACCGCGGGCTCAACGATCCACTACACCACCAACGGAGCCGCGCCAACGGCCGCCTCTGCTCTATACTCCGGACCAATCACCGTTTCAACATCGGAGACGATCGAAGCGGTTGCTTTTGCTTCAGGCTTCGCAAACAGCGGTATGGCCACAGCAAGCTACGCCATTATGCCTGTCCTTTCAGGTCCCTCGGTCCCTTCCAGTGCAATCAGTGAAACCGGGATGCAGTTGCTCCCCAGCTGGGGTGTTAGACACGATACGGGCACCTCAGGTTCTTCGGTCGGTTCGATGACATTGGTCACCAGTCCTGCGATCACTGGTGAGGCCGCCAAACTTGATACCACCTATACAAATTGGGGCGGCGAACTCTATTCGCGAAGCTACGCGAATGATCCTAATGCAATGAACTTCGTCTACGACGCCCAGGTCTGGATCGAAGCGGGTAGCCAGATCGGCAATCTAGAAATGGACAATAACCAGGTCATCGCAAATGGAGACACTGTCGTTTACGGCTTCCAGTGCTCCGGCGCCTCAAATACTTGGGAGTACACGTGGAACGCCGGAACACCGAAGGCACCGATTGACAAGTGGCTTAATTCGAGCGCGTCGTGCAATCCGGCCGACTGGACTCCGAACGCATGGCACCACATTCAGATCAGCTATTCTCGCGATGACGTAGGCAACGTCACATACCACTCGGTGTGGCTTGACGGGGTTGAATCTGTCATCAACGCAACTGTACCCTCCGCTTTCACCCTTGGCTGGGCGCCCGGAGTCCTGCTCACCAACTTCCAGGTTGATGGCGTTGGCGCGAGCGGATCGTCTACCGTATATCTGGATAGCCTAACCGTTTATCGCTGGTAGGTCATAACCTGACCTGATCTGTCACGGACGATGGACACCGTGCAATGTTTGGCTTTGGCCAATAAGCCCGCCAAAGGAAAACATTCAGGATGGTACAAAAATAACGAGGCCGATCACGCTCCAACGTCGACCTGTAGAAAAGGATTCGGGCCGACCAGAAGTAACTGGACGGCCCGCTTCCTGCTGCTTGCCAACTGTTCCGGATCTCAGCTATTGGACAAACACCGCTGTCGTGAGTGCGGGAACATTCGCAACTCCATTCTGTCCGTTGAAGGTGGACTGGCGCACGACCGGATCGCTGGAAGACGTTTGCACAGGATGCAGGTGGTAATGCATTCCCTTCAAACGCGAATCGGAGAAGTTGGCGGTTGCGTTCGTTGCGTTAAAGACAACAAGCACGTGGTTGAAGCCGCTGTAGTGGCAAGAGCTATCATCGAGCTTCATGACAATGATGCCAGGTGTCGCAGTCTGCCCGGTGTTGAGGAAGGTAAGATTCTTCTGAATTTCAGGGAGGGTGCTCATGCGGAAGAGTTCGGTACTGTAACGGATCCGCAGGAACTCCTGGAACGCGGCGGTTGTGGAGGTGATGTTGGCCGACTGCGGCGAGTAACTCGCATTGCCGAGCAGAGGCGACATGATCCCCCACTGAGATGAGTTCTGACTGGCGATCGGCAGGCCGATGCCCCAGTTGGCCGTCTGTCCGCTCCAGTCGATTTTGTTGAACCAGTCGCCGGAGTCGTAGCTATTCTGGTCCATGCCCTTGGAGCGAAGCATGTCGTCGCCACCGGCGAAGAACGGTATACCCTGGCCCAGTTGCACCAGACTCATGGCCAGCACCTGACGACGGGCGCGAGTGGCGATGTTGTCGCTGAAACTCGACTTCAATTGCAACGCGTCGAAGAGAATCTGGTTGTCATGAACGGAACAGTAGTTGACTGCTTCGATGGGCGTTTTGGTGTAGCCGGTAGGCTGCCCGTTGTAGTCGATCTGCGCTCCCGTAACGGTCACGCCCGCACTGTTGACAAGGTTGTAGTCGCGCAGGTTGCCGGTAAGGCCGACGCGGATCCAGTCCGAGTTCTGCAGCAGCGCGCTCCGTTGATCGCCCGAACTGACGTTTGCGTTGCTGTAGTCGCTGGAATCGGTGAAGAGGCCGCTGGCGAATCCCTGCACGCGCTCATCGGTGAAGGGACTGCCACCGCGGATGCCATCCCGGATGCGATCGTTGAACGTGCCGATGCCGTAGCCGTAAAGGTTGACCTGGCTGGCGTTGGGGCCGATCTGGTTGTTGTATGTGTCGCCGAAGTTGAAGCCTTCGCCGTAGAGGTAAATCCTGGAGCCATCTACCCCCGAAGTGGATGGTGTGAGCATCGCAAGAGCCTGCTGGATGTGGAGCATGTTGTACGTGAAGTGGAAGCTCATGATGTCGAAACGGAAGCCGTCAATCTTGTACTCCTTCGCGTTGAGCACAAGCGTGTCGATCATCAGCTTTTCCATCATGCGATGCTCGCTGGCGGTGTCGGCGCAGCAGGAGCCGGTTTCGAGAGCTCCGTTGGCATCGAGGCGGTGATAGTAGCCGGGCACAACCTCGTCGAGGTTCGAGTTCGGCCCCTCCCCGGATGCGCTGGTGTGATTGAAGACCACGTCTTGAATGACACGCAGGCCGGCGCTGTGAAGTCCTTTCACCATGGTGCGGTACTCCCTGACACGATTGTCAGGATTGACGGCGTAGCTGCCTTCCGGCGTCATGTAATGAACCGGGTCGTAGCCCCAGTTGTATGCGTCGTTTGCCTGGATCGTGCTCACCGCCAGTTGCTGCTGATCGGAGGTGGGAGGAAATGCCGACAGGTCGGCCGTTGCTTGCCAGGTGGACTTGTCTTCGTTCACGCTGGCGAAGTGGAAGGAGGGCAGGATGTGTACAGCCTTCAATCCGCTTTGCGCGAGCGCCTCAAGATGCTTCATGCCGTTGGAATTCCGATCGGCGAAGGCCTTATACATGCCGCGATCCTGAGCGGGAACAGTGCTGTCGTTGATGCTGAAGTCACGGATATGCAGTTCGTAGATGCTCATGTCACCCAGGCTGTGCAGCGGGGGTGGGTTGGAGTCGTCCCAGTCGGCGGGCTTGGTCGAATCCGCGTCAAGATTTGTGATTCGGGACTTCGTGCCGTTGATCGCGATGTCGACCGAGTACGGGTCGGTAGTTTGGTTGACATCGACTGCGTGATCGGACGGAACGTAGACGCTGACCTGATAGAGGTAGTACTTCCCTTCCCAACTCTCATCGCCGCTGGCTGTCCAAACGCCTTTGGTCTCCGTCATGGCAATCTTGGATGAGGGCGCGGTATCTGCAGCCTGATCGAAGATTTCAAGAGACACACTCTTCGCCGTGGGAGCCCACACCCTGATCTGCACCGGCACGGAGCGGTCGGATGGATTGAAGATGACACCGAGTTTGCCGGAATAGGCATAGAGGTCGTCGAGCACACCCGCGACCTGAAGGCCGGTGGCGTACACCAGTGTGTTGCTGGAGTCCACGGCGGAGAGCACAACCTGGCCCGTCAAATCCTGCTCGATTGTGGACAGCGACGCGCTCACAGGCACCTGCAACACCGCGTAACTCGCCAGTTGCGGATACCGGGAAAGCTCATCCGCGCTCAACGTTCCGCCCGGCGTTAGTTGCAGCGAACTGCCGCCGGTGACGCCGGCGCTGGACAGTTGCAGGCCACCGGTTGCAGCAGCATTCAGATAGTAAGCCCACCCCGATCGGAAATATCCGGGCTGGATGGCCAGACGGTGACGGTCCAGCCAATATGCCTGCTGCTCGTTGAATACACCGCTGAGCAACTGTTGCGGCGTTGGCTGCGTGGTGTACACCGTGGGGTCGCCAGAGATGACCCAAGCCTCGTTGTACTGGAGGATGTTGAGGTGCATGTCCGGACCGGGATCCTTCACGTTCAGGGCACAGTTGTGGATGATAAAGCCGAGATCACCGGTGGGAGTGCCCCAGGCGGGATTCACGGTAACGTCCCAGTAGGCGCCATAGCTGTCGGTTCCCGTCTGGTTCAGTTCAGTCTGGCACCACGACATTTGATTCTCGGTGGAGGCATTCCAGGTCCACATGGTCCATCCCGCGAAGTTATTGTCGGGACGATAGTAGTGGATGCGAACCGAGCCGGAAGGAATCGGAGGCGCTGCAGCAAACGCAGGGATGACGAACACGATGCTTAGAAATAGCAGCAGGAAGCGTTGCGCGAACTTGGTGATGCTCAAATTGGAGTTGCTAGGGTTTCTCATGGACTGGCCCTCATTGAAGCGGGAAAAGTTCAAAGACGTGGCCGCAGATGGAAGCCTGGATGCACGAATGATCCTCTCATGCGACGCCGCGAAGTATAGTCCCTGAGGAAAATAACTGTCCAGAAGATTTAGAACTATCCAACGGGATGCGGGCGCCAAGCGGAACCTCCAGAAGAGCCACAAGGCCACCCTTCTCCGAAGCAGTCACGCCTTGGTCACGCAACCCATTCCAGCAATCCGAACTCCGCACGACATGACAACACACGAAAACCCCTAAGAAACACCTGCGCAGATATCTGATTTCGTAGCTGCGTGGCTTGTGCGAATGCGGCGCGATCAACGCTTCCAGCTCCGACCACGGAACAATGCTATCCATGGTGGCGCGAACTACGTCAGGCGGCTGGCACAGCCATACATCTCAAAACTTTACTCACTGACATAGACTATCTTGCGGACCGCACTCTCCACTCAACCACAATTTCACGAACAACGGCTATTGAGATAAGACTTGTTCTGAGGATCCATAGCCTTCAGCAACTTAAATTGAGCTACCAATACCTCAACGAGAAATTATCCAGATAGGTCACATTTGGCGTTTCCTTGGCGTTTCCGTCCATCTGATAGTTCACCGTGACTCCCCACCAGCTGGCAGGAACTCTAAACGGCGGATAAGTCTTATCCAGCACGGCTGTTTGGCCATTCAGCGTGATTGACTGGTACAGAAGCGAATTATCTGCGGTGCGCTGCACTTGAACGGTAACGTGATTCCAGCCATTGTTGATCAGGCTGCATCCCACTCCCGTTGATACCCATTTCGCATTTTCATTGTCCCATATATCCCATTCCTTCCCGCCCAGGTTATTGCACTGCGTTCCCCAGATCATCCCCACACCGTTCATGTACATGTTGATATCGAATTCAAGAACCTGGGTGATAGACACATTCGACACGAAAAAGTCGGTGTCATAAGTAAAGTTATGCAGAGTTGGCAGAAGCGTATGCCCCGTATCTGGGAGATTTTGCGAGGAGTACTGGCCCAGTACTGGGAGAGAAAAGAGCACATCGCCCCATGGTGAGGTGCCATTTGGTCCTCCCAGGGAGAACTCCGTCGAGCTTCCGCTCAAGGACGGTGAAGCAATATTGGCGGTGTGTGAGAACTGGAATCCATTGCATGGAGAGGGAGAGCAATCCCCGTAATCTGGTGGACCCTGCCCCCAACTGTTCCACTTTTGGCTCTTCTGAAGATTCTGCAGCAGAGTCCCGGTAGATTGAACCACGAGAGGGACCGCAACGTATGTTGACCCGCCACACTTATCCCACTCTTGAACGACTGTCTGCTGAGGCCCTGCTGCAAGACTTACTTGCGCATTCAGCACGCCGCCGTTAGCGACATAGACCAGTTTATTGTTTGCATAGACACCCATGGATGCCACTCCTTTAGAGCAACTACTGGTCGCTGTAGCCGAAAAACTTGCGGGCGTGCTTACGACACCGTTTACGGCAGGCGATATTATATGAACACCGCTCTGGGCAGTTGATGTTATTTGCATGGAAACATATGTGGCGCCGCCGCAGTAGTCCCACTCCTCCACAACGGTACTGTGGGTTCCCGATGCAACCGGAAGAATGGTATTCAATACAGCGCCAGAGGCTGTGTATTGAAGCTTGTTATCAATATAGACTCCCATCGACGCAACACCACGGGCGCAGGTATTAGTCGTCGAAGTAGCTGAATAGCTTATCGAGCCGTTCACTGTCTGATTATTCGATGGGCTGGCAACTATAACCGAAGCCACGGCCGGCGCCGCGACCAGAAAGAAAAGCGGCAGAATGGAGGTAGTCATTTTCATGGAGATGCCTCGTCGCGAACCTGGAAACCGTGGAGATGTGAGTTCTCGCAGGACTTCTACAGCTGTCCCATGACAGCGGAAAAGCCAAATCTGTAGACATTTCGGGACGGGCTGGTGTGACTGCCAGCAGACACATTGCGTCTGAAGAGAAAATCAGCAACCTCTTGAGCGATGATGGTTTCGGAGGCACATGACGATAATTCCGTCAAATGCACAAAGTCGAAACGGAGCTACATTTTCCGAGTGCAATAAAGGTGATCGAACGGCGTCTCCAAACGACTTACCCTGTGAATCCTTGCGGAATTCTCCTGCACTTAGGCTCCCTTGGCAACTGGTCAATACAATACTGAATCAAATAGTAACTCAATCGATAATACACCCGCAGCAGGCAAATAGTTCCTTTGAACTCCAGGAACCCAATATTATTTGGCCCACACTTAATCTTCCTGGCAGTCACTCGATCAGACTGCCAATGTTTGCAGAGCCACTTTCTATTGTGGCGGCTTTTGCTGTTGTTCCTGTTCCTGCTCCAGGCGCCGTAAGTGTTGTTGAATCCGCACGGCGGATTCCTGGTCGTCCTGCGAGGATGAGGTAGGGACTGCGCCGGGACCGAGCGGGGCTTCAGCAGAAGCGTCAACTGGCATCTCTGGTGGATCTTGACCAGCGGCGACGGCCTGTGGAGTTGACCTGAACTTGGCCTTCTGCTCTGCGTCTTCCTGCGTAGAATCGCTCTCGCGACTCAACACCAGTTCTCGTGGAATCTGGTTTCCATTGCCGCCAACCAGAATATAGTTGTAGCCAGTGCCCAACAACAGGGCTCTCAGGACGTCGGTCAAATTCCCGGGCCCATACACGCCGAAAATGCGTGGCCCTCCGTTCAGGCCATTCAAAGTCATTCCGCTCAGGGCCGACATCTCCACCAGAATCTGGCATAAATCGGCATTGTCAGCCTCAATTTGCATCATTCCATTTCGAAATGTCACTCGTGCTTTACGCGCAACCAAATCCGCCGGAAGTGACGCTGTGACGCCATTTGCCAGGCTTTCCCCTTTTGCCACTTGGCGTTGGCCCCCACGGCGCTTCATTGCGAAGACTGCCCTCTTGCCCGTTGAATTTCGGCCTGCGGGCGACTCGGGTCGCGCATCAAGCACCCCTTGCGGAGCCTGCGCAAGAGATGGAACCTGAGCAAGAGGGCACAGCGCAACACAATTCAAGATCACTATGCCGCACCGCGCCACTGTCTTTGTCCCTTTGCCGCAAGACATTCTCAATTTCCTCGATACCCCGAACCCCCAAGGGCTCTTGCCACGCATCATATATCAGTATGGTGCCCTTGCACTGTTCAAGTGCAAGTCATCTTCGCCGCTCATGAAAGGGCTGCAGCTATGCCAACCAAATTCGCCCCTCGATGGCACCTTATCCCTTTGCTTTTCGCACTAGGATGCACAGTGTTCCCCTTCTCTGTTCGTGCTGCGACGTGCAAGACACAATCGCAGCTCTCCGCTTCCCAAAGCGAAGATATTTCACTGAGTGCACACTCCATTGCAGATGCCGTCGAGCGCGCAGACATCCCCGCCCTGCGCACAGATACGATCGCTGCCATCACCGACTTCAGCGGCATTTCCGGCATGGTTCAGTCCACGGCGCCCCTGGTCAGTGGCTCAGCTGTGACCATCGATAGCCTTTACCTGCTCGATGCTTCAGCAGAACCCCCAGATGCAACGCGGATTGATTTCTATTGCGGCTCACCGCTTGTTGTTTTGAACATCAATGACCTTCCTCCCGGCAATTACGCCTTCGTCATAATGCACTTCACTGGAGTTGCCCACCCTCAGCAGATTTCACTTATACTTTCCGAAAAAGGCGATCATGGTTGGATGCTCGCTGGGCTCTTCGTGCGGCCGATGCTGCTAGCCGGCCACTCAGGTGAATGGTACTTGCGATCTGCGCAGCAATTTGCTCGACAGAATATGAAGTGGAATGCCTGGTTCTACTACCGTCTTGCAGCAGCCACCCTCCAACCAGTAGAGTTCCTTTCCAGTCCCAATCTGGATGCACTCAAGCAGCAGCAGGAGAGCGTACATCCCGACAACCTTCCTGGAGCTACTCCGATTATCCTTGCTTCTGGAGCGTCTGCCTTTCGAGTCGTCGCTATCGATACCACAGATCTCTTTGGAACACTGGATCTCGATGTCCGCTATTTGCCGGACGGAGCGCAGTTGGCGGAATTGCGCGATCCACCCGCGGCGCGCAAGCAGGTGGTTGCAGTGATGGCTGCGCTTTTGGCTTTGCATCCGGAATTCCGGGAGGGGTTCCATGGAATGTGGCTGCAGGCTGAACATGACAATGCATCTGTATTTTCCCTGGAGCTACCGATGTCCGGATTGAATGGCGCTGATGCCTCCACGCTCGCCAGTTCAAGTGTCGCCATAACAGATCTGCCCAAGGTGGGTAGGGGCGACCCTACGATCCCGGAAGTCCAAATGAGCCTCGCAGTCTCTCGCGATCCCATTGCCTCGCCCGACGAGGACCAACCTCACCCGGAGCAGGCATCGAAGACGCCTCTAGACAGCCAGTCCGGTGATATACATAAGCTCAAAGATGGACTCTACACGATGCACAAGGACGTGGATGAGGTTCTCTTGACCTGCGCAGTTGTTGACGAGAAAGGCCGCGCGGTGAGAGACCTGAATCGCGAGAACTTCACTGTATGGGAAGACGGAGTGCAGCAAACCACGACCTCTTTCTTGCACCAGGACCAGCCTGTTGCTCTTGGCATTCTTGTCGACAATTCAGGCTCCATGCTCGATAAACATCCCGCCATCAACGCGGCCGCGTTCAACATGCTAAAGGTTCTCAACTCAGCTGATCGGACATTCATCGTTAACTTTTCGGACAAAGCATTTCTGGACCAGCCATTCACCTCGAATGTGTCAGCGCTAAGCCGTGGTTTGGCCAGATTCCAGTCTGGAGGAACGACAGCACTCTACGATGCGATCGCCTCATCAGCCGACGAATTGGCGAGAGATGGGTCGCTTCCGAAGCAGGTCTTGCTTGTGATCACGGATGGATCCGACAACGGATCCCACCTGACTCTTGAAGGTATGATCAGTCGAGTGCAGAATCTTGGAGGCCCGGTAGTCTACTCCATTGGATTGCTCTTCGACAATGACAAACAAGAGTCGCGCAGAGCTCGTGCGGCGCTTGAGCAACTCTCCCAGAAAACCGGCGGAGTAGCATATTTTCCGCGTTCCATGGAAGACATGAACAGCATCGGAATTCAGGTAGCAGACGATATCCGAGATCAGTACACGGTGGGTTACCACTCCTCCATTTCAAATACGCTTGGCGGATACCGCACCGTTCTGGTCAAGGCGAACTCACATGGACACACCCAGCTCACGGTGCGTACTCGCAAAGGCTATTTTGCAACCAGACCGGCAGCGGCGACCACTGCCAGCGCACACCAACCCGTTCAGTAAGCAAGCGAGATAACACACCGGGATCGTCACGTCTGGCCGAGCATGTCCACGAGTCCGGACCGATCAATGTAAATGGAAGTCAACATCGATGACGATTTGCACGGATACCGCGTGCCCCATGTACATTGCAGGCGCAAACTTGTATTGGCGCACCGCTGATACGGCCATTTCATCCAGCCCCATACCCAAGTGGCTCGCCAGTCGCACATCCTGTGGATTGCCCTGCGAGTCCACAATGAGCTTGATGGAAAGACTTCCCTGATAGTTGGCGCGCCTCGCTTCATTCGTAAATTCTGGATCGACCGAGTGAATCACGCGCGGTGCGGTAACGCCTCCACCAACGTTCATAAGGCCGCCGCCATACCCTCCTCCGCTTCCGGCACCGGAACCGACTCCGTGTCCAGCCCCCAAGCCTCCACCCTGACCTTGACCGAAGCCCGATCCACTACCACGTCCCTGGGATGCGAGGACAATCTGTGGTGAGTGACTCAGGCCCACGTTTGTCAGGCTGTTACTCTCCGGCATCCGCACTAGTTCGGCCGGCTCAACCTCAAGCTGGGACTTTTCCATTCGCGATATCTGCGAAGGCAGCACTATCAATCTCGCAATCCGTGGTTGTCGTCCCGCGTTAGACTCAATCAGTTCATGGGCGCCACCTCCACCTCCGCCACCCATCGCTTTAGCCACTGGCAAGGGAATCTTATTCAGTGGGACATAGTCTCGAATATCAATGGGCGTTACAGTCGTCTCGACGGGTATGACGTTCCCGGTACGTGCCGCCATGGGCATCAGAAGCACTAGAGCAATTAAACCGGCATGCAGCACGAACGAGATGGCACTGGTTGTCCGGGACCGCTTGTAAGGGGACGAACCCGCGAAAATAAATCGCGGAACTGAGGGCGTGTCTCCCGTGTGCGCATCGTACATGGCACGATTGGCTTGGCTACGCCCCACATTCTCATTGGTGGCACGATCCGGACTGTCCATGACTCCTGAAAGTCGCAGACAAGATCGTCTTCCCACTGCACTTCGCACTGACCTCTTTGTACCAGGAATACGCATAACATGACGGCCGATAGCGGTTGTACCGGCCTCCCCCTCCGCTGACTCCGCAACTCGATCACATCCATCCTGAATCCAGCGAAGAGACAGGAGCCTCGTCGCCGTCTACCAGATTCCTTTGTCGCTTCCACTCAGCTTCTGCCCTACCAGCGCAGCCACTGCCAAGCCAGGCAACAGGCTAAGCCGCGCCCCACTCTTCATTTCCCGGCGGTGGAACATGCCCGCCAATTGTGTCTTGTAGAGATCTGCGGAATGGGGCATGATGCTTACCCTCAGATATTCACGAGCGTAATGCACTTGACCGCCACCGAATCGTGCGGCGTCCAAGAGATATTGTGGCAACTCCAGCCCGACTCCCCGGTATGTTTCAACGTAGTCCGACACAATCACCAGATAGGTAGACACGCCTTCCCATATTCCACAGCGTTCTGCTGCATCACGCAGTTCCCCATAATCGATCAGGCCTTTGTCAGCGAGCTCAGTGGTATCGATGACATCGCAAAGTCGAAAATAAAAATGCCGGTACATCCTCTGTAGAGTTGAGATCATGATTCTGTCCGGGATCGCCGGAACTGGAAATACTGTTCCATCGATCTCAACACGCCGTACTCCAACGATGATCCGTGAGGCAATTCCTGCTTGCTCTCCCGTTTGACCGAGCCGACCAACGTGAATCTCAACTGCTTCAGGCAAGCCGGGAAGAGCGAAGTTCCACTTGCGAGCCAGACGATCACCCCAACTTCGCGCACACTTCTCAGCAGCGAATCGGCTCTTCATCAACGTAAACACCTGTTCCGGATCTGCGTCGGTATACAGATCCACATCACTGCCAAGATCGGGCCAATGATCCAGTGATTTGATCACAGCAATCCCGAATTGGCACCTCTCAAATTCCTGACAGACCTCATGCACAACGGGTATAGCCAAGGCTATTCGGGCACGCTCAATTGCCAGCTCATCGATAGCCCATCCCCCGCGCATATCATCCCCAACTTCCAGCATCAAATTCAGGAATGCCTGTAACCCCCTCACGATAACGTGATTTGCTGCGGCAATCGCAACCAAGCTCTCGAACTCGATGCGCGATATCCGCCCTGCATCCGAAACCAGAGACCTTCGGCTCAGCGATGAGACGGACGCGTCGACTCGCGCCTCCAGAAGCAACCGCGAAAGCAGAACCATTGACCCGGCGGACATCTGCTCTTTCTCATGACTATTCATCTAGTGCACCTCTTCATTTGCGGTAGGAAGAACACCCACTCCCGCCAGAGGAACAGATGGTCCCTGCGTGATTGGTGTCCCCTGAATGGGAGCAGCGAGTGGATCACCGTCCAGCGATCCGCTTCGAGGCGTGAGTTCAATCACGCCTGGATCCTGGTGGCGCCGCTGCCTGAAGGCCTCCAGCGACTCATCGACCTTGTCCCTGCTCTCTTTGCTTACCATTGAAAGCCTCTTTCCCTCAGCAGCAGGATCCGTGGCAACGCCAATGCGATCCCTCGCATCGGTGCCCTTTGCCGCCTTTGCATAGAACAAGTGAGCTGTCTCCAAGTCGCCGTCTCTCTCTGCGACATAGCCGCGATTATTCAGTGCGAAGGAATCGCTGGGTGCCACAGCATAAGCGTCCAGGAACTCCTTTCTGCCCACTTTCCAATCGTTTCGATTCACCGCCGAAACACCCTGCAGGTTCCACATGGCCGCCTGGGAAGTGGCTGTGCTCATATTGCGGATTCGCTCCTGCAAGCGACGCCCGCTCTCTTCTGCAACCAGTTTCACAGGGCGTCCACGCCACGAGTGGTCCTGCGTCACAACAACCCGTTCACCTGAATTCTCCCGGGCAGATTCTGCATAGTCCCTAACTGCATTTTCGAAATCTCCTATTGATTCGTGCGCAACGCCAAGATTGTTTCGCGTAAAGGGATTCTTGCTGTCGAGCAACAATGCTGCCGACAACAGGGTAATTGCATCTGCACCGCGCCGTTGCGCAAGCAACGCCATTGCATCCACATTCATCCGATTCACCTGCATGGGAGTATCGTTAAGTCCCGAGAACGCCACACTCATCGGTCTTCCGCGCAACTCCTTCACATTGCTCTTTGCGATCGTCGCTTCGCAGCCCTGTTTTGCAGCCATCGCATAGAAGCTTTTTGCCCGTTCCAAATTACCCTGGATTTCAGAGATATATCCGAGATTGTTCAGCGTGAACGGATCGGACGGGTCAAAGAGATAAGCTTTGTAAAAGAGCTGGGCAGCTTTTTCGTAATGCTGTCTCTGCACCGCTTCAACACCTTCTCGATTCAGCCGTTGCACCGGGGTTGCATCACTGCGCCTCGGGATCACGATGGTAAGCTTTGCCGCAGATTCAGCCATGATGGACCCACTCAGGACCACCAGCGCTGCCCACGCAAACCTTGACATTACCTTTCGCGTCAATGTTGTCTCGCCCATGCCTAGCAGGCCTTCCTGTGCACCCTTACGCCATTTACCCAAGGATCGATTGCTTTGCTTCTCGGCGTGTTCACTTGCGAATTGTTGATTTGCGATGACGCGGGCGACTTTTCCTCCGCAACCGCCATCACACTACATGTCTAGTAAAGTAGCATTCGCTTTCGATTGAGAGTGTACTGTATGGAACGTTTTAAGATTGCAACTATCCTCGCTTGTTTTCTGTGCGCGCATTGCCTGTCCGCGCAAACAGTTTCCAAGTCCGTGCAATTCGATTCTTCTCCTGCTTCCACAACACTCGGCCCCCTAAGAACAAATGGATTGCAGTCGCATCAAGGCACAAGTACTGTCCTCGGAGGCGAAATCACGCGCATTGACCCAGTCAGGGATAAACTGCAGATTAAGGTGTATGGACGAGGAGTCATGACGATTCTGTTCGACCCAAACACCCAAATATTTCTTGACGGAAAGCCGGCTCCGATCGATAGTCTTGCGCTGGCGCAGCATGCCTCCGTTCAGACTGTTCTTGCCAAAGGAGCGGTCTATGCTGTCAGCATACATATCCTGGCAGAAGCAACCGTAGGTGGGTGCGACGGCAATGTCCTGAGCTACGACCCTGAGACTCATATCCTCGTGGTCAATGGAACTCTTGCCGGCTCCCCCGTTCGAATGCTGGTGACGGAGCACACCACCTTGATCACTCACGATCAGGACGCTTCAGCCCCCAGAACTAAGAGCCCTTCTTCGTCCGATCTTCGCAAAGGAACTCAGCTTTCGGTCCTCTTCAAGCCAGACAGGAACGGGACCCATATTGCGGAGCAAATCACGATTGTGGCATCCGCTGGGTCATCTCTCGCTCTCAGCGGGCCGCTGTCATTCCTCGACATTCATTCAGGGATGCTACAGATGCACGATGAAGACAGCAACACCAACTATGATGTTCACTTTGACACATTACGGTTTCCGCTCGTCAAGGAGATCCACCTTGGAGATCCTCTAACGGTCTCCGTAACCTTTGATGGAAGCCGATATGTGGCCGACGCAATTGCACGGGAATAGGATTCATATCGCACTCTCCTTGAATGCTCGGAACCATTCTGATGAGAGTCAATAACACATTCCAAATCATGCAGTTCGGAGAAATAATGTTCCCATCTACGAGACTATAGCGAGAACACTCGGTCCCCGCCTTGACGATCTACTATACGAGACAACCGCATCCTCGCTTGGAAGCTGTGCCTATCTGTGACTCGTGTCCATTGCCGTTTTTCCAACCTTTCCCCCTGTGCCAGACCCGAGTGCCGCGCGCAGATTGCGCCGAGCTTTGTGCAGTTGAGACTTTGTATTTCCCCGCGTGCAATTCAGCATCGATGCAATTTCTCCGTGGTCATACCCGTGCACGTCATGGAGAATATACACATGCCTATAGCCAGGAGCGAGATCAGCTACAGCACCGTTGATGGCGATTCGATCAACAGTCCCCGCCAGGTGAAGATCGCGACATCCGATTGTACGTCCTGCCGGTTCGTCCGAACCTTCGCCTATCGGTTGATCCAGAGAAATTAGGGAAAGGACACGCTTCCGAAGATGCATCAGCGCGCTATTGACGGCCAATCGATGAAGCCAGGTTGTAAACATGGAATCACCATGGAACGATCCAATCTTCCGGTACACCTGAAGAAATGTTTCCTGCGTTAAATCCTCAGCCAGGGAAGCATCATGCACGATCTTCATGCAAGTGGCATACACCCGTCTGTTATGCAGCGCGTAAAGTTCTGAGAATGCGTCATGACACCCAGCCTGGGCACGCATCACGATCTCCCCCCGTGACCCTGGAGGTACTGAATGCAGCTTCGGAATCCGCTGGCCGGCATTTGAATCGATTTGAACCGCTGAAACCGAGGAAGTCGCGGACATAAACTACCTCCACCTTGGAAAGAGCCATGACCTCTGGCTGTACTGGCTGGAAAATCGCGTTGAAGAGTGGAACGATCGAGAAGTCAATTTGCGGGGCTGAAAGCTGCGCAACGGCGAGCGGCCCTTCGTTCGATGACTGTCTCTGTCTGTCTGCAAGCTTCGAGTGTCCCATTCCCGTCACGGCAAGGCTGTGCTTTATTGCTCAGTACGGCAAGCATCTGCTCTACTGCATCCCTGCCCCACGCAAGGAGAGCACCTCTTGCGCGTGCAGCGAGATTGCCTGTGCTACACCCTGCACAGTCATCGCAGGGATCACTGTGAACCCACCGATCAGGGTTGTCAGTTCAAGATAGGCCTCACGATTGGCATGGAGAAATTCCAGCGGATACTCTGGCTTCCTTGCGAACGCCTTGGCAGGCTCCACATCTAGCAGATAGCTGATGTCCGGCTTGGGAATTAGTTTCATCATGGCCTGGATATACCAACGGAGCATTCGGTTGCTCAACTTGAGGTTGGCAAATTCGTCGTAACAATAGCGATCGAAAATCGTTACATCCTGTTCGGCCTTCCGGGCGCTCCGTACTGCTCTGCGCAAGGCAATGGCATCCAGCGTATAGAGGAAAAGTCGGATGTATGTCATTCCTGAATTCTGTACATTCTTATCCCTGCGAACGATGGGGGCCCCTGGACTTCCAACCCCTTTGTCTCCCCTGAAAACCCTGTGCCCCACCCCTTCACGCATAGAGGTCAAGCGCGCAACATCGTCCCAGAACCGGACGTGGGCTACACTCAATCCCTCTGCCCGGAGGCATGCACAAAGCGCCTCAATCTGTGTGCTCTTCCCAGATCCGTCAATTCCCGAAAAGCTTACGATGTGGCTCCTCTTGTCACCGTGAGATATTGGCAATTCCCCACTCCTGAGTTCAGCGTTCAAATTGTCCAGGCACGCTAAGGCTTGCTTGAACTTCCCTGCGATAGCGCAACTACAGTCCCAACCGCAACGACTGCACCTGCAATCAGTGCGATCCGAATAACAAAGAAGCGCGATCTCCTTTGCCTGCCCGGCGCGATAACGGCCCCCGCCGGTCGCGCTGCCGTGATCCCTGTTGTTGTTTCATACGGAGCCGCCGCCGTGCCGACTGGTTTGGCCGGAGCGGGGGCCTGCGGATTGGGTGCGTTGGGGACAGGAGCCGAAGAATCATTTGGATGCTCTTGAGGGACTGCGACAGGATCTGGGGCATCCGCCTTAGCCCTATCTTCCGGCTGCTTGTCGCCAGCGGTCGAAGCGGCATCTTGCTTAGGCGTTTGTACAGCTTGTGAACCAGCCTGAGGCTGCGGAGAATCCGCATCCCGGTGCGTAATGCGGGCTATTAGATCCCCAGGTGATACAAACAGCAGCCCCAGCAATACCAATGTGACAAATCGCTTCATGCAACTCCTTGCAACCCCCATATTGACTCTGCTCCGTGCTCCCAGCGTCTGTCCTGTAGCGTATGAAGGACGCTATGCCACGGATCACCGGGCGCTATTATCGGCTACATTTCCAACTGGAGGAAGCACTCCCGATCAAATAACCTTCACTTTGATTTCGCGCAATGGACAGCACGCAGCATGCATCCTGCTTCAAGCACCTATTTCAGCCGCAGTTCATTTCTTCGCTTCCATCATTACCTCAGGAAGTTCTCCCGAAAACTGTCCTGAACTGCTCGGCTTGCAAACGTTCTGTGAATCTTTGAGGTATTGTTTCATTTTTGGTCTTGGATCATTGATAGTCCGCAGCAAGATGTTCAATCCATATCGAGATAATGTCATGAGGTTTGTTCGGTACCAGCAGCACTGTTTCATTCTCGGAGAAAGTCCGCACAGAAATCGCAGCTTCTGAATCTCTCCGACCGGATGAAGTAGGGCTGCGACAAGCCTATGATTTCCGTCCAATATCGTTAATGGGCCATGCTCATCCAGTCCAATGAGTACGACCGCATTGAACCCGGGATCTTGCTGCCGAAACTGATTTCCAATCGCGTCCACCTTACGCAAAAAGGAAGGGTCCACGGATTCAGATGGCATTCGTATCGCATCCACCACCTTGGTAATGCAGAAGCCAGCAATGCCAAGTGTCCTCCACTGGGCACGCGGGAACACCTTGATGTGTTCCATATGATCTGGGAAGATCTCGACTTCGTACCAGTCGGTTCCATCGGGGATTTCCCGCCAAAGTGGGAGGTGGCGAAGGAGAAACAGTGCCCTGCGCTTTGCGTTCTCATCGACATCCAACAAGTCCGGGGTCCTAACGAGGTTTCCCATCGTTTCCTGATAGTTCTTGAACGAATCAGTTCCGAAGTCGCTCATCAGAATCTCTGCAATTACCTCATCTTCAGTGGCCCGTCGAAGCAGGCGTACTACGGCACTCCCCGAAAGGCGGTTGTGCTCCCTCCTCCGCTGCATAATATCCACAAAAAAAGGAGTTGCAACAGCGATTAAAAGGGCAACCATCAACACAAGCTGGACTAGAATCACCTGGCGTAGCGACGAATGGAACCTGCAGAGCGAAGCAATCAGGATGCCACTGATTGCGAGTTGTACCCAACTTGTATTCGCGATCTTGTAAGACATTTCAAAGGCGATGATTACGACACTGAGGGAGTACACAATCGTTGTAATGGCGTAGAGCGTAAGAAGATATCGGAGATCGAACCTCCCGGGAGCAACAAAGCCTGGCCCAAAAAGCAGCCTCCAGATCGAGGATGGCGTAACGCTCAGCGCCAGGGCAAGCAGAGAGCCGCTGCCGAGCACAAGCAGCAACGATGTCCCAACTATCTTCATGTGGTTCCGCCCATCATTGGGCGTTCCAGCGGCGAGGGGAAACATACTGTTCACGACCGCGTTGGAGAACGAAAACACCACGCGGCCTACCATCGCAACAGCTGCGTAGAGTCCCGCGTCCTGCGCGGAAAAGAAGTGCTTAACCAGAACAATATCGCTGTTGTTAATGAGTACCTGCCCTGCAAAGAACACAATCGCAAGGTAGATTTCCTTCACCGCAAATTGCAGTCTAAGTGGATTCTCGACTAAGGCTGTTACCTTTGGCGCAGCGGCAAAGTATGCAGCCGCGATTGCTGCGGCATTGGCAGCAATGACCCCCACAACACCGAAGCCGGCCCAAATCAAGATTAACGAGCCAGCCAGACGCACAATTCCTTCGAGCACCAAGCTCCCGGCGAGCCCTTTGAATGAGTAACTTCCCTGAATGAAGCCTCGTCGGCATCCCAACGGAACGTAGAAGACTGCCCCAATTGCCAGAATTGCTACGAGACTGGGACTGGGCAGGTTGAGATATCGACCGATGGCCCATTGAAGAGTAAGCAGGCTCAACCCGATTACAACGCCCACAGCCCAAGCTGCTCGATGAAAGCCGCGATACACCGCATATTTTGTCTCTGCGGAGGACTGCTTGGCCACAGATTTCGCCGAAATGATCTGAAACGATAGGGTAATTGCAGAGATAAGTGTCAGAATGGTATAGACAACGGTGGCATGACCAAAGCCCTGGGGCCCAAGAAATCGAGCAAGAACCACATTGTAGATAAGATTGATTGCAGTAGTTAGCCCCGACCCAGAAAGAAGCACGACACTGCCTGCAATTATGCTTGCCTGCAACGTTGTTGTCTTTATTTTCAATACACTCCCAAAACTCCGGAATCGCCGGGCTAATCTTTTGAACAATGGCTATGAGGAGAGATCACGCCTCGCAAACGCCGGTGCACCCGAGACGTTCCAGATAGGGCCCGCAATCGCGGCGGGTCTCCCAATGATGTCCGGAGCAAGGGAAGCATTCAAAGGATGCGTTTATGCGAGATTTTTTCCGCTTTCATTCAGTAAGATGCGACAACGGGTAAATTAGCTGCCAGCAACTTCATCGTCACTCACTTCACCTCTCTCTTTGGCAACCGTCGCCCTAAAGATGCACTCTAACTACTTAGACGATGCTGAATCCTGCCCTGATCGCTGTTCTTGGTCTTCTCTTGTTCCCTCGCGGGTGTTTTTCGCCTGGGTCAGACCCCTTGTCCGCGCCTAAGTTCCCCGCAAACAATGGCATATCCCAGAGAATCGCGCTGTATGAGGCATGGTTCGGGCATCCGCGCCACATTTCCGTCGGATACAACTCGCACGATTCTGGCGCAATCCGAAGACAAATCCGCCTTGCAAAAGCAATGGGAATCTCTGCATTCGTGGTGGACTGGTACGGTAGCAGGGAACCTTTCATCGATCAAAGCTACGCTATTGTGCAGACAACTGCACAGGAAGAGCACTTTCAGATTGCGATGATGTACGACGAGACGAAAGATCCAAACGGATCTACTGAGCAAGCAATTTTGGACTTGAAAGCTTTCCATGATCGGTATCTGGTAGAGAGCTCCTCCGGCCGGACCGCCTACCTTACCTATGATGGACATCCGCTTATCTTTGTATTTCCAACGAGTGGTCATACTGACTGGGCCCAAGTCCGAACGGCTATTCGCAAGTGGGAGCCCTCACCACTTCTGATCGATGAAAATCTGCCCGGCCAGGACGCAGATGCCTTTGATGGATTTTATCCGTGGATTAATCCGGGAAAGGCAGGATGGGCTCCGGATGGAAGCAACTGGGGTGAATCATACCTTACAGAGTTCTATTCCACCATGCAGTCCCACCATCCTGACAAGATGATTGTGGGTGGGGTGTGGGCCAGCTTCGACGACAGCAAGGCGGGATGGGGACTCAATCGTCATATCTCCGCCAGATGTGGACAGACCTTGTCAGACACTAACCACTTGCTGCAACAGAATTTCCCACTACATGCGCCTCCACCATTTGTCATGGTCGAGACATGGAACGATCACGAGGAAGGGTCTGCAGTTGAAGATGGAATTCCCTCGTGCCCTGTGTCGGGTTCAGCACAGGCCTCCCCACATTCCAGCAATTGACCTTCCCTTCCAAGGGAAAGCAATTTGGCAGAGGGACTGCAATTCCACAAGGCCGCAAATTCTTTGTTAAGCAGCCTCGCTCTTTCCGGTCTTCGCTTTCCCGTTGCTCTTGGATTGCATCACTCCGATGTGAGGCAACTCCATTGCATTGGTACGATGGACCTCATTGATGATTGAAAGTGGCCTCTTGCGCACCTCGTCATATACCCGACCCAGATACTCACCAAATATCCCGAGACAGAGAAGCAATAGACCACCCACGAAGAATACAGAAGCCGAAACACCTAGGGCTCCAATCACAGTCGGAGTCTTTGCCAGGAGCATCATGCCGGCAAACAGACCAGCCACGATATCCGCAAATAGGAAAAGAGCAAAGCTGAGGCGGAGCGGTTTATAACTGAAGCTCGCGATCGCATCCATGGCATATTTGATGCGACTGAGAAACGACAGCTTCCCTTCTCCGCCGGCACGGTCCTGACGATCATAGAGAACCACTGTGTTGCGGAATCCTACCCAGGCGCGCAGCCCCGGCAAGTAGCGGTTCTTCTCGCCGAGGGAATTGATAGAGTCCACTGCCTTTCGATCCATCAAGCTGAACACCCCTGCATTCAACGGAATCGGATAGTCCGAGAGCGCCCCGAGCACACGATAGAACAGAGGAAAGAGCTTGGCCAGAACCTTGCGCCTCTCCTTACGACTTCTTCGGACTGCAACAACCACCTGAGCACCATTCAGCCAAGCCTCTATCAGTTTCGGCAGGACCTCAGGCGGATCCTGAAAGTCACCATCCATCAAGATCACGGCATCACCTTTGGCGGACTCGATGCCTGCGGTGATCGCTCCCATATGTCCCCAGTTGCGGGAGAGTTCAACAACCACTACATGGGAATCTTGCAATCCCAATTCCCTGAGCAGAGTCAGGGACATGTCGGTTGAGCCATCGTTGACGTAAACAACTTCCCATTTGATGTGCGTGCTCTCCAGGGAAGATTTCAAGGCGGCATGAAATTTCAAGATCAGTTCATCTTCGTTATAGATCGGGACTACGATTGAGATCATGAATGACTCCGGAATCTGCAGGTTTGTTTGGATCCAAGAGCGCGCGGTCTCTCCCGGTGAGCCTTTACTTGCTAGCGGAAGCATCGCTCATTCTAGTGCTGTGTTCTTGTCAATTGGCGTCAGACTGAAACACTCGAACCTTCCAGCGAGTTTCAGTTGGTGTTAATACTATTACGTAGCGAGAGACGATACGCTGTGTTGTTTTGACCTGCTCATGATCCAGGAGCACAAAGTCATAGGTGACCTTGTCTGTCAACTCGATCGACAAACCCTCTGGGGAATAGAGCACAAGTTGAATGTCGTGAGCAGGGTCAAGGTAGCGCGTTCGAAGCTTGAGTTCCGCCTGCCGCGCAATGACGGCTGCCAGCTTGTCTTTGGCAATGCCCACGAAGCCAATGTCCAGCATCTCCGGGCGGTTCTGCTCAAATGCAGCTTGCAAGCTCTGCCACGCAAGGAGATAATCGCGCACCGCGGCAGACGCTGTTTGTTCCGGAAGCACACGAGATCCGTGCAGATTTGCCGGCTCAATGCGGACACTCGCCTGCGCCAGCCCGCTGGTTGACGCGGTACCCATCATAAGACACAAGATCAGCAGCGATCTTTGCATTTTTACTTCTCCCAAACAATCCGGTTTCCCAACACAACTCCGCTTGCCACGCTAAGCGCTTCGCCTGGATAGGCAGGAAGTTCTCCCTGTGCCACTCCATGTTTTAATGGCACGTCGACGGTTGATTGATCTCCATTGTGAGTGCCTGTAAATGTGACAATCGTTCCGTCTGGAACTGGATTTCCGCTGCAATCTTTGACTGGCTCCGTGACCAACTCCAGCTTTCCAGAAACCTGCTTTGCGCTCATGGCCAGGCGGCATGGATCACCCGGAACCTGCTCGACAATTCGGGTACTTGACACTGTACCAACTTGTGCAGAGAACTTCGCATTGCCCTGTTGAGCACTTGAGTCCAAAGCTATCCAGGCTGCTCCACCACGGCTTACGGCGGTCCGCTTTACTACCGATCCGGACGGCAGCAGGAGTTCAAAGGACACAGTCGCTGGGGGAAGAATGAGATTGTGATAGACGTCGAAGAGATAAACTGTACCCGTTATCCCATTTGCCACACCGACTGAGAGTCGCGAAGGCTTTGCAAGAAAGCTAAGTTCTGTAACCATGGCTGCAACAGAGACATCGAACACGCCATTTATAGAGCCTCCGTCCCACGCAAGGCACGCAACATAGTGCCCGACATTGCTCAAGCTTCCAGCAGGGAAAGCTGTAGCGCCTCCCAATTGAATATCTTGCTTGATTGCAGCACCTGGTCCAACCACATACAATGTTGCCTTGCCATTGCCGCTTGTTGAAACAGTGAACGGCGCGCCGGCTTCCAGCGAATCAGGCAGGATCATCGACTGACACTGCGCAGCAACGGGCAATATAAGCGCGAATGCCAAGCCCGCAAACGTAGATTGAGCGGAACTTTTCACTGCAGGCCTTCCGTGCTGAACGTGGCAACCACCGCTCGTTGAGTGCTTACCTCACCAGCGATATCCTGGGGAACCACAACCTCAAAAGGTACCGGGGTGCCTGGTGAAAGCGCCTCTTTCAGGTACTCATCCGATACCCAGATGAGTTGGCCCGACTTGTCGTAGAAGGTAGCGAGCACGTGGGCGACGTTGACAACCCGTCCACTTTGGTTAATCAACTTACCGGTCAGTAATTCTCCCGGTTGCGCCGTCAAGTGTTGGTCTGCAATCTCGATGACCGGGTCAGCCGAGGCTGAAATCAGTGTTGAGCTCGGAGTCATCCGAACACTGGCCACATCGTCCATCGAGATGCCTGAAAAACGAATGAGAAATGGTGTCACTTGCTTTGGCAAAAGAAGGTGAGATATCTTGTCGAAGCTGCCTTCCGTGGCTATCAATGTGTTGTTCTTCCCCAGCAGCGTCGCGGACACGGAGACGAAGGCTGGAACTACATCTTCGTTCAAAAGTTCCCCAAGGATCACAACCCCATCGGCACGCTGCACAGGGTGCATATCGATGATTCGAACGTGCGGGGCTTCCACATCCTGCGCTCCCCAATCGTCTTCCGCACCTCGATAGATTACATCCCATCGCAGGTAGTTCACCGCGACCACCTGCGGAGGAACTGGTATCGCCTTTACATAAGGCCACAGTGCCAGCCAATGTGCGCCGTCGTTGACAACGTGTATATCCTGGACGCTGACGAGGGGACCAACTACCGTTGCCCAGTAGATCTTCAGTCGCATGGTAGCGTCATTCCCGGAGACGCGGAGTGGCAGCACTTCTGTCTTTTCCGGCACTGCATAAGTGATCAAACTGGGAGCATGGCCTCTCAGGTCACTGACAAAGTCCGCTTGGGTAAACTGCGCCTTGTTGCCAAGGCTGGCATATGCCCGGGCCCACGCCTGCATGCCAATATCGTCACCAAGGTTTCGCACCACACTCTCTGGGTCAGCCGACGAGCGGAGGAAATGCTCACGGCCCGCATAGACGGCTGCGGCATGCACAGGCCACACGGTTCCAACAACTACAAGAGCCACAGTTGTCAGAGCGAGTGTGGCCGCAAGAAGTGTGCCGTTGCTCATGAGTGCACCTCTTCTGTGATGGGTTCGGGGGAAAGTAATCGGTCTGGAGACTCGGCCTGAGTCCCGGGCGCGACTCTTCTGTTGCCAGAGGGAATCAGTAAAACCAGGAATGCCAGGATGCTGCTGCCGATCGGCAACGTTCCCCACATCCATCCCTGCCAACTGGGCGGCATTTGGGATGCGTTCAATGCAACCGCGGGCGGCACGGCATCTTTCCCCCAAACTGTAATTGTTCGGTCTTCAAGATCGTCCACCCTACGCCATCCTGCAAAGGAGAGGAGCGGATCGTAGTACCTGTCCCGAACAAAGACCCACTTCAAGCCATAACGATCGGCATGCATCAGCATTGCTCGCAGCGCATCAAGTCCTGGTTCACCAAAATACTTTGAACTGGTCAATGCACCTGCTCCATAGCGAGTCAATTCCGGCAACATGCGGCCAGAATTCCATTCCCCATCTACGCTTCCCGCGTTTGTCATGACGGCAAGGCGCGCAATTTTATTGCCGAATCCAAGTGTCAGGTAGCGGTACTGATCATGGCCATCGCGATTCAGCCACAACGCAACCGAGCCAACATTGAAGTCCTCAGCATCGGCTGGCCGAATGCTTGCCCACGCAACTGCAACGGCGCATGTGATAGCTGCCAATGCTGTCAGACCCACAACCGCTCTCAACCTGAATCGATCAACTAACTCCGCACTGAGAAGGCCGACAAACGGCAGCCCAAGCAACGTAGCCCAGTAGCTGAATCTCTCCATCGTCAGCACATTAAATGCGCGCCCAAGCAACAGTTGACCGGCTGGAGTAGTGCCTCCCAGTCCGATGAGGAACGCGATCCAGAACCCGAACAACAACGGCCGGAGTCGAGGGCTCCTGGCCCCTCTCAGAAAGATGAAGGGCAATGTCAGAATGAAGGCTCCGTAAGGGACTAGGAAGTAATTGATGCCCCATTCCGGATTGAGCAAATAATTTGCTCGGCTTGGGTGTGGGATAGGGGTCTGCGTTACCGGATAGTGAATCAGTGCAATCCAGAACGGCAGGAGAACGACAGCGATTGCCAAAGCAACGACAAGCGCAATGATGATTGATCGCAGCAGAGCCCCGGATGTCGTGACTCTCTCGCCATCTTCACGATCCAACAGAGCAAGTGCCACCACCGGTAGCGCAAACAGCACGGATCCAAACAAGAGTGTGGCGTGATGCGCTGCGGCAGCGGCTGTGAAAAGTACGCAGGCCTTCAGGAACGAGCGCCAGTTCGCATGCCTGACCCAATCAAATAGGAATGGCAGCGCATTCAGGTAAAGCGGAGCGGCGCATGTCGTTCCCAACTGCCCGGCGGAATAAACAAGAAAACTCTCCGCCCCCACAAACACGCTTGCCAGTGCGGCAAAGGATGCCGCACGAGGCCCCACCCATAGTCGCGAGAACCGGTAGACCCCCACAACCAGAAGCAAAATCGCAGCCAGTTGCACAGCCATGTACGCCATGTCGAGCCCGATGACCCAGGAGACAAGGGCTACCCACTGCTGCGGCAACGGCGGATAAGTGGTCTGCGAGAATCCGGCATACCATTGCGCATTCCACGGGTTGAACCAATGATGCGCGTAGTGAGAAGCAAAGAAGATGTGAAAATTCGCGTCGTAAGACTTGAGCGGCAACTTCATCATTAGCAATGGCAAATGGACTGCGACAGCCACCATCATGAGCAGGCCCATCGGAATCGGTCTGGCTGAGGACGCCGCTACACCTTCGTCATGCATTCTTGCCTTTCATGGTCATGGTTGACGCTGTAAGAGTCCAAAGAAGCCCGGGGCCGAACGAGCCGCCTACATGTGCAGAAATGCCATTTCCATGCAGTTCAGCGCGAGCGAGTAAAACTAGGGTCACAGTTCCCGGCTCCGCCGGTCTGGTCAATTCGGGACAGCTGTCGAAGGTCTTTTGCTGAAGCATCACGCAATCTGGCAGATGGTCAATAAGGCACAGATTCTGGGCTGACCCACGTGTACCGTCGGGACTAGCAAGTGCCTTCTACTTTTCTACTCGAACGCGCAGCGATTTTATCGCTCTCGTCCATGGGTATCGTTCTGCACAGTGTTTCGCAGCCAAAGTCACTCTGCCACGCGGCAAGTTTGCACAGAGCTCCAAAGACACTCATAACCACTTCCAAAATCGAATTTGGAACCTCAATCCATAACGCCAACATTGAGCCACCAGTGCTGCCACCGGAGCATAGTGACTCCGCAACAATCCTTGCTGGTGCTCCGTTTGAATATTAGCCTTGTACTCCTGAAGATTGCCACGGTACTCGTAGTCGGAAGCAGTGCCTGCGTCTTCCATGCGCAAACCTACGCAGTGCAGCCCGGAGATTCTAACAGCGCTCACGCGGTGCCACCGACGACCACATCACACAATCTTGGATGGGGTTCTAGCCTTGAGACGGCACGCCTGTCGCGAGCGGTAGAGATGGCTCTGCAGCGCGGCGACCATGCTCAGGCATTTGAGTACGCTGAGCGCGCCGCGCAAGCTTCTCCTAACAATCCGAAATTGTGGTTTCTCCTCGGATACTGCGCGCGGCTCAATTCCCGTTTGAAGGAATCCGAAAGTGCGTATACACACGGTCTTCGCCTTGCCCCTAGCGCACCTGAAGGGCTCTCGGGCCTGGCCCAGACCTACAGCCTCATGGGCCGAGCCGAAGAAGCGGAGACTCTGCTGAAGCAAGTCATTTCAGCCAGCCCTGGAGGACGCGACGACATGGTCCTCCTCGGTGAACTCTACCTGCGCGGCAGCAACTACGACGGCGCGCTTGAGTGGCTGCAGAAAGCCGAGGCATTGCGGCCAGATTTTCGTTCCGAGTTGCTCTTGGCATCTGCATTCCAGCACATGAAAAATATGGAGATGTCCGGCCGTTATCTTGCCATGGCTAAACAAAAGGCGCCCGACAATCCGGAAATGCTCCGCTCCATGGCCGGCTACTACCGGGACATAGGGGATGATGCAGGGGCAATTGCCGCGCTGTCCGCCATTCACAATCCCAGTGCAAGCGTATTGGCTGAACTTGCCTACACCTATCAACTCAAGGGCGACCTCGACAGCGCGGCGAATCTCTATGCGAAGGCCGCCAGCGCACTCCCCGGCGATGTCGGCTTGCAACTCTCCGCCGCTCAGGCCGAGGTTGCGCTGGGTGCCACCGATAAGGCCCAGCCGTTTCTCGCCCGCGCAGCAGCAATCGCCCCAGACCATTATCGCCTGCACGCGATCCGCGCCGAGATATTCAGGATTGATGACCGCGACAAGGATGCCCTCCAGGAATACGCCATAGCCGTCGCCAATCTGCCGGCGGTTCCTGTGGAAGGTCCTTTGTACGGAATCCAACTGCACATCAACATGATGGAACTGCTCAGCAGCATGTTGGAAAGTGCAGAAGCACATCACCAGCTCGAAGTCGCGCAACAGGAAATTGCGGCGCTCGGTGAACCTGTAGCGGGCAGACCCGATTTTCTCCGGCTCCGAGCCCTGATCCACCTGCATGCAAACGAGTTTCAGGCAGCGCTCCGTGATGTGTCGGAGGGCCTTGCTCTCCGTCCGAACGACCGCAACAGTTTGCAACTTGAGGGCGATGTGCTCATGAAGCTCGGACGCAGCGAAGACGCAATTGCTGCGTATTCGCAAATACTCAAGGGGTCTCCAGACAATCAATTCGCCCTGATTTCAATTGGCTATGCAAGCCGGGCAGTAGGGCGCGATCAAGATGCTGAGCGATACTTTGTGCGCCTGGCGGCCGCCCACCCTGATCTGTACGTTCCTTATCTTGCCCTCGGAGATCTCTACACAGCCCGCCGTGAGTTCCCCAGCGCACAAGCGTCGTACGCCAACGCCTACGCCAGTGCCCCACGGAGACCTCTCATAGTCGCCGGTGGTATCAACGCTGCCATCGAAGCGCATGATCTTCTCGCTGCTGCAGCTTGGTTTGATCGAGTCACTCCACCGATGCTGCAGGAGCCGCAGATTCTCCGCGAGGAAGAGAGATACCTCAGCTTCAAAGGAGATTACCTGGGTTCAGCGGAAATGGGGCGCAAGGCCATTGCCGTTCTTCCGCATGACAGGGACGTTGTGGTTTATCTCGGATACGATCTTCTGCACCTCAGTCAGTTTGATGAGCTGCTGGTACTGACAGCTCAGTACACCAGCATTCTACCCAAAGAAGCCGATATACCCTTGCTCGCTGGATATGTTCACAAACACCAGGGCCAATCGGAACAGGCCATTGCCGACTTCACTGAAGCGTTGCGCCGTAACCCTGAAGTGGTTACAGCCTACATCAACCGGGGCTATGTGTTGAACGACACGCATCAGCCAGCGAAAGCTGCAGAGGATTTCCAATCCGCACTGACTAGGGAACCCCACAATGGAGAGGCTCATCTGGGCATGGCGTATGCGGAACTGGACCTGCATGAACCCACGAAGGCTCTGGAACAGGCCGCTCTGGCTGAGGCCGCGCTCGGGGACTCGCGAGACATTCACGTCATTCGCGCCACGGCCTACGGCCGCGAGAATATGCTCCCCGAAGCGGAGCGCGAGTACCGCAGCGCACTTGTCTTCGCACCCCATGACGGGAGCCTCCATCTCGGACTGGGCAATGCTCTCTTTGCGCAGAGTCGGTTCCACGAGGCGATTGCGGAGTTGCAGCACGCGGTGGAAGACTCTCCCGAATCAGGGGATGCCTATGCACTGCTCGCGCGAGCCTGGGCCAGTGTTCAGGACCGCCCAAACACTCTGAAATATGTGGGGCTCGCAGAACAGCGCGCAGTGCTCTCACCGGCAGATGAAGACGGTGGAAGTACACTGCAAGGCAGCATCTACCTCGCCACCGGTCAGGCTCTCAGCACTCTCGGGGATCGCGATGCCGCCATGGAACGGTTTCGCAAATCTCTGGTTAGTGCTGGCAGTGATCGTGCCAGCGTTCGAATCGCAATTGCCCACATCATGGCCGCACAAGGCCACACCGACGATGCAGAACGACAAATTGCACTGGCCCAGATTGAGGTTGCAGCAGGAGGAATCCGACCCTTCAGTGCCGGACAACTTCTGGAGACGGCTGACCTTTTTCGGTCACTCCATGAATACCAACTCGCCGAGTCCTACCTCCAGCGAGCCAGTGCGGCGGGCGCGCAGGATGCCGATGTCAGGGTGGAGTTGGCAAAGACTCTCCTGGATTTGGGAGACACGCAGCGAGCAGAAGCCGAGCTCTCCGCAGTACAAGAGGATGCTGGGCACCCACACAGTTACGAGTTTCTTCTGGTGCAGGCTACACTCTTTCGCAAACAACATCACGATGAACAGGCGCTCACTTCCTTCGCGCAGGCTTCGCAATCGGAGGGAGACAATCGAAGTATACAGAAATCCATGCTGGAAACCGGAGCAGAAGAAGGCCTCAGGGTGACGCGCAAGCTCAGCGTCTTGTCGGACTTCTCCCTTGAACCGATCTTTGAAGACTCCACCGTCTATGTCTTGGATTCCAAGCTCGACGGTGGGTCGGCAACGGAAGCAGATCCTTCCGCGGGGCTTCCCCCTCCGCGGTCTTCCCTACAGACTCAGTGGACGAACGTCCTTCATCTGCATTTGAATCACCTGCCCGTTGCCACGGGTTCCTTTGAAGTGCGCAATGCACGCGGCCAGATCTCCGTGCCCAGCACGAACTCGATTGTTAGCCGAAACACAACCGACTACTCCGTGAATGCGGCGATGACTCCGGTCCTCGCATTCCGGAACAATGTCGTCGTGTTGAACGGTGGGATCCAGGAAACGATACGACGCGACTCCAAATCTCCAGTTGCCATGGACCAAAATCTCTTCCGCGCATTTGCGTACTTGTCCACCAGCTCTTTCTTCAATGCTGTTTCCGTCACCGGTTACGTAATGCGCGATGCAGGTCCGTTCACAGAAAGCAACCTGCATTCCCAGTCTCTTGCGGGAGCACTCGACTTCCGTGTTGGTGCGCCGTGGTCAAAGACCACTCTGGTGACCGGCTGGGGAGCAAACAAGTTGACACTTTCGCCGGTTCACTATGAGAACTTTGTCACCTCGTCCTACATAGGACTCGAGCGGCTATTTGGAGAGCAACTCAAAGTGAGGGCGATTGCAGAAGACGTGCGCGCATGGCGCGTCGTGGGAACCGCTTCGGCGATTGCGCAGAACCTGAGACCAGCTGCAAACATTGATTGGAGTCCAAACCTCCAGTGGAATCTGCAGGCATCCTCCGCTTATTCGAGCACCAGAGGCTTTCATTCCTACGACGTGATTCAGAGTGGCTTTTCAGTTTCCTACGCCAGGCCGTTTCGGCGGCGGTTCAGGGACGACAGTGGAAGCGTCGTCATTGAGTATCCCATTCGCTTCTCTGCCGGAGTTCAGCAGGAATCCTTCTTTAACTTCACAGGCGGAAAGTCTCAAACGCTTGAGCCCTACATCCGAATCAGTTTGTTTTGACGGAGAAATGTAATGAGAATATGTCTGGTTTCTACGTTTCCTCCGAGTGGACGACAGTTGAACGAGTATGGGTTTCATCTCGCGCAAGAGCTTGCAGGTCTTCCCGGAATTGAATTGATCATTCTCGCTGACAAGTTAGCATCCTATGACTTCGCCACAAATAGCGACGGCGAAGCAGCACGGGAATCGGAACTCGCGGAACTGCCCGGATTCAACGTGGTTCGTTGCTGGACCTTCGGTACGCTCTCAACCCCGTTGCGGTTGCTCCATGCCGTTCGCAAAGTCAAGCCAGATGTCGTGTGGTTCAACATCGTCTTCTCCAGTTTCGCTACACCAGAAAATCCCTTTGCAGCCTTCGGCGGTCTTTGTGCTCCGGCAATCGTCCGCTCCGCCGGATTCTTTACCCATGTCACCTTGCACCACATTCTCGAGCATGTTGATTTTGAAGCTGCCGGAGTTCGCCACAAGAAGCTGTTTTCCATCGGAAGCTCACTTGCCACGCGGGCTCTCCTCATGGCCAACTCTGTCTCGGTGCTGCTGCCGGGATACCGGCGAACGCTCATGGCTAAATATTCCGCCCAGAACGTAATGCTGGCCACCCACGGAACCTTCTCCGCCCTTCCCTGTCGTCCAGATCCATCTCTGCGCGGAAACCCTGATATCCGCATCCTCGCGATTGGTCACTGGGGAACCTACAAGCGCCTGGAGACGCTTATGTCTGCGTTTCCCTCTGTCCTCGAACATATCCCGAACGCCCGCTTGATTGTTGCCGGCGCCAATCACCATACGAAAGTTGGATATTGGGAGTCCATCCGTGAAGCTCAGCCCAAAGAACTGCCCATCGAGTTTCTCGGATACGTTGCCGAGCAAGACATTGCCAACCTCTTTCGTGGCACCTCTCTTCTGGCTCTTCCCTATGATTCTGCGACGGGTTCCAGTGGCCCCGCTCATCAGGCATGTGAGTATGGCGTTCCGATTGTCTGCGCCGATATCGCGGACCTCCGGGAGATGGCCGATGCTGAGGAGATGGCAGTCGGCTTTTATCAGGTCGGTGACGCGAAAGACCTCGCCCGGCAGATGATCGATATCCTCAACTCACCGGAACGCCAGAGCCAGATGGCTGAGCAAAACTTTGCTGCCGGGCTGCGCATGACCATGAGCAGTGTCGTTCAAGGCTACCTCCACTGGTTTGCACTTCAACTGGGCAACAGCGGCACCAATGCCTCCGATATCGCTCTCCGGGAACTCGAGCCTCCGACGAATCTTCAAACCGAAGGTCGGCCTTCCACCGGCACCACCCGTCCTCGTCTCACCTCTTTCAAAGAGTCGCTGCATGCTGACGCAACTGGCCACAACAATCATCCCCGACAATATGGACCCACCAACAAGATGCCCGAGGAAACGAACTTTCCCCTGTTGCCGCGCGGCAGAGACGAACCGTGCGAGTGAATCACGCGAACTGCCTTGCAACCGCTTTAAGCCAGAGGGACACTGTCATGATCGTCTGCAAATCCGCTCGCAACTCATGGTTGATGTTTCCCAGAATCGTTGTCCTGAATCTGTACCGTGGGAATACCTCACTTCTCAGGGAGAATTCCCACACTTGCAATCCTGTTGCCTCACACCAAGGAGAACACCATGCAATCGTCCTTCGCGCCTTCAACTCTCCCGCGTACCGCCTTTAGTTTCCTCGCGGTTTTACTTACGGCGTTCCTGGTATCGGGCTGTGGAGGAACCACAGTCACGGGCGCTCTGCCGCCAACAGCCACGATGACTGCAACCCCGGGTACAATCGTTTCGGGCTCTTCGTCAAAGCTGGTTGTGACTGCCAGCAACGCCACGCAAGTGATGCTCACTGGAACTGACGGCACCAACGTCGCGCTCGCCGCAAGCGGCGGCACTGCATCGGTCAGCCCCAAGACCACTGCCACTTACACAGCTACCGCTACGGGCCCCGGAGGGACTACCACCGCTACAGCCACCGTTACCGTCACCACAATCGCGGCGCCTCTTCTCACCCTCACAGCAAATCCGACAAGCATCGCCTCCGGAAGTGCTTCCTTGCTGACCGTTGTGGCAAGCAATGCAACGCTGGTCACCCTCACCGGCACGGACGGCACCAATGTGACGCTTGCTGCAATCGGCGGAACAACATCGGTGAGCCCCACTGCGACCGCTACCTATACCGCTACCGCCTCCGGTCCCGGGGGCACCATCAGCACCACTGCCACTGTTGTCGTCACGACCAGCACGGCACCTGTCGTCACCATCACGGCCTACCCCACAACGATCGCCTTGGGAAGCTCTTCCTTGCTGACTGTTGTGGCTACCAATGCCACCCTCGTCAACCTGACCGGCACGGACGGAACCAATGTGGCGCTCGCGGCCATCGGCGGGACGGCATCGGTAAGCCCTACTGCAACCGCCACCTATACCGCTACGGCATCGGGAGCCGGTGGGGACGCATCACAGACCGCCGTCGTCACGGTGGTGCCAGCCGGTGGTACCCAATCCATCAACCATGTTGTCTTCATGATGCAAGAGAACCATACATTCGACAATTACCTCGGCATGCTCAATCCCTATCGAAAGACCATGGGATGGAACAAGGGCGACGATGGCCTGGAGTATGACGTCGATGGCATTGATGACAAGCTCACCACGATCAAGAACGAAGACGATGCCAACACGTTTTACCCGCTCTTCAAATTGGCCAGCACCTGCGTTGACGATCTCAGCTCCGATTGGCTCGCCAGCTTCGGCGATGTCAATCGCTACAACTTCTCCAGCACACGACCCATCCTCATGGATGGCTTCGTGCACGATGCTGAGGGATACGCCAATAGCTGCAAGAATAGCGGAAGCTGTGCGGGCAACTTCGATGATTTGGTCGGTCGGCGCGCCATGGGCTACTACGACGAGAAGATGCTCAATTACTACTACTACATGGCATCTCAGTTTGCCGTTTCCGATCGTTGGTTCTCTCCTGTAGCCACCAAGAGCGTGGGAAACCGCATCGCTACGTTTACCGGCGGCACGACGCAAGGACTCGTACACGACCCCGGAAGCGACGATGGCCTCACTTCTCAACTGGTCATACCCACCATCTTCGAGAAGCTGGACGACGCAAAGGTTACCTGGAAGATCTATTACACCGTACGCTCGGGATTGTGCCTGACTGATGCCGACTGCCCCGGAACTTCCAATTCTGAGTATCCAGCCACGTACTTCTCGAGTCTGAACTACTCCTACAAGTACCTGTACAACAATCCATCTCACGCTGCATGCCTGGCGCCGACTCAGGCGTCAAGCGCAGTTGGAGATGCGTCAGACTCCTTCTGCATCGACACCGATCACATCGCACCAATCGGGACCTACTTCACCGACCTCACCAGCGGGAACCTGCCCAGTTTCAGCTTTATCGAAGCGGGGTATGGCAATAACGACGAGCATCCGGGCTCGGGCCAATCCATCCTCCTCGGACAGACCCAGGTGGCAAGCGTGATCAACGCTCTCATGGTGAGCTCTGCGTGGAAGGACTCAGTCTTCTTCTTCAGCTACGACGAAGGCGGCGGCCCCTACGACCACGTTCCTCCCGTTGCTGGACATTCCAATGACTTCACCGATGCCTCGCTTGGTACCATTCCGGATATCGGAGGAATTTTGGTCAACCCTGACGGCTACGGTCCCTGTGTGCCAGTCGGCGGAATACCGACCACCCATTGCGACCTGTCATTGCTCGATCCGGGCGCAAACCCTGCGGACGCTGCCGCAATCGAGGGCTTCCGCGCTCAACTCGGCTTCCGCCTGCCGAACACGATCATCTCCCCGTTTGCTAGAAAGCACTTCGTCTCGCACACCCCGATGGATCACACGGCGATCATCAAGTTCGTTCAAGATCGCTTTATCGGCAACTCCATCTACCTGACTCCACACGAAGCAGCCCAACCGAATCTGTTGGAGTTCTTCGACTTCAACGCAACACCGTGGGCCACTCCGCCCACTCCTCCCATTCCCGTATCTGCTGGCTCTCTCGGCTACGACCCCTGCACCCCAACGACCATGGGGCCGTGATGGCGAGGATAAGTGATTGATATATCTGGTGCCCGGAGGGGGACTTGAACCCCCACGACCTTGCGGTCTGCGGATTTTAAGTCCGCTGTGTCTATTTGTAAATATCTAACATATAAAGAGTTACGCTTGGTTAAATGTGAACTGTGTAAGTTTATGTGTAAATTTTGCTGCTTTCCCATCATCGCACACCTTCTCTTTTGGGCAGTGCTTGGCACTTCAAGAGCCGAGAGAGGGGTGAACTGCACGCATGGGCAGGCTCAGAGGCTCAATCCAATGTCCAAGTCATGGCTCTTCTCCTGCTTGGGTGCCTCTGCAAGCTCACGCTGCGGCGGCTTCGGGTCGGGCGTATGAGCGCTTGTGTGCGAGACATCATGCCCGAGCGCCGAGCCGAGCTTCTCTCGGCGGTCAGTGAACAGTTGCACATCGTAGGCCCGGCGCGAAACGGCAACGTAAGCGATGCGGTTGTTGAGCAGGTGTTTGGCCCCCCAGCTCGGCGTCGCCGGATAAAGCTCGACTACACGGTCTTCTGGGCGGCCTCCGTCCATCTTCAAACTCATCCGTCCATCCTGGTCGATGCCCTCCATGGTCCCGAGTCCACGGTTGGCCAGCTTCAAGTCGGGCGGATGGCTCCGTGCAGGTTCTAAACGTTGGTTTAGATATGTACAGGCGCGCGGATTTTCGGGCCTACTATGAAGCTGGAGGACACCGCGAATGTCTCCAGAAGAAAACGGCTCCAAACTGACGGGAAGAAAAGACCATTGGCTCCCGCAGTGTTACATGCAAGGGTTCATTGGCCCGTCACGCAAGGAAGAGCCCAGACCTCTTTTCTGTTTCGATAAAGAGACTCAGGAATGGAGACCGGTCAGCACTAGAGAAATCGGACAGGGCGAAGGGTTTTATGACTACGCCGAGGGAACCGACTACGATGCCGTCACGCATCCCGACTCTGTATTCGGACGCCTCGAGAAGCAATGGCGGTCGAAGCGTGAGCTAATGGAGCGTGACAAGTTCGGATCATGGGCGAAGCACAAAGATTTTCTGATTGAGTTCATGCACATGCTAAGAGCAAGGTCTCCAATGGCGATGGAGCAGCAACGAACTGTAGCTGGCTCCTACAAGGTGGTGCAGGTAACCGACATCTTCCCCCACCCCACGAACACGAGCCTAACCGGAATCAAGATCGATACGATGACGCCGTATCCGATGCCCGCGCCCGCAGTTAGGAATACTGTCATTAGACAGATGTTGGCTGATGTGCAATCCGGCTCCTCATGGGCTAAGGACATGGACTGGTGCTTGCGATACACCGACGAAGAGAGCAACCCATACACCGCTACTGACCAAGCGGTCATTGTGCAAGGCACACTGGTAGCTCCAGCAGTCACCCCGGAAGTGCTTGCTCACCCGGACACGATTGTCATCTTCCCGCTGTGCTGGCAAGCGTGCTTGTTCGGGAGCCCACTCAAGTTCGACGTGTCGTATGACCGGGCGCACCCGCAACAACCCTTGAGCATCCACGATGAGCAAAAGCAGCAGTGCGACAGGTTTGTGATTTCCCCGGTGATGTTCTGACAGTATGCTTCGTGCGGGGCGGCTATGTTCACTGGCAGACGACTAACGCCAGTAGCGGCGGGATCGGCAACGGCGTTTTCGCCTCGATGGGCCGCAACAGGATATGCCCGTCACACCCGCTCACCGGCAACATCTCAAGCTGTACCCTTTGTGAAACACGGCGGGGCAAGGACGCGCGGCCTACTCCGTGCTGTCAGATGATCCGCACATGGGCCGTAGTCAGCGTGAACGGTTCCTGGGCCAGCGCGTCAAGGTCGGTACCGTGGAGTAACATCAACTGCTTATACGCCTCAAGAATGACATCGTGGATAGTCTCAAGGTCCTGCATCATCAACGCCCGGCCGTCGCCTGAATTTCTGCGGAAATTGTGTTGCCGGTAAAACGAATGTGAAAGTCGGTTGCGCTCTCGGAGCGCAAGGTCCAAAAGTGTTGCGATTTGTTCAATCGACTGGCTGTTCGCCTTAGCGTTCTTGATGAGCGTGCCAAGCGTCTGGCGGTTTATCGCCATCATAATCTCGGTGGCGCGTTTGCCGTCCCCACCGAGCAGGTCTTCCGCGATAGCCTGTTCCCCAAAGAGCAACGTGCCGAGTTCCGTCTCCAAAAGCTGCGCTGCTTCCGAAGCCTCTCCGAACTTCCGGTAAACATCATCGAGCGTGGGTAGACTGTCCATTCCATCAGCATGTCACAGTCTTCCCGACGCGGCAAAGTGGCCGTATCGTTGGGCGAAAAGGACCCTTTGTGAGACGGCGCCGGTTTATAGTAGAGGCATGAAAGCGCCCAAGCCGAAAGCGATGAAGCCACCCAAGCGTTTCGCTGTAGGAACGCCTGTCCGAGTGAGGTTGCCCGGCATCGACGGTATTGTTACCCAAGTTGATGAAGAAAGAACCTTCATGTCTCAATACATGCACACAGTGCGAACGAAATTTGGAGAACGCAGGGAGCCGGGTAGCATTCTCGAACTGATTCCGTCACCTATCAGCATCCCAACGCCGAGAACCGGGAAGCTGGCAGAGAATATCCATTTCCACGGCCCCAACGCGCGGCTGAATGTGGACAGCATCGACAGTTCCACTAACTCCGCCTCCATGTCAAAGGATCGCGTTTTTGTCGAGTTGCGCGAACAAGCACTGTCGATAGACGACGAAGCGGCGCGGACCGACATTCTGGCCCGGATAGGTGTTCTTGAAAGTACCCAAGGGACAGGCGGCTTCTTAGCGGCCTATCAGTCGTTCATGGCTATCGCGTCCAATCACATCACCGTCTTTGGGTTCCTTCTGCCTTGCTTGACGCAAATGCTTTCTGGCGGCAACTGACCCAAAGGAACGGGACTTGCGGAATCTATGCGGAACGGTAAGGCGGTGCGAAAGATGATCAAAAGAGTGATCGAAGCATTTCAAAACGGGTTAGACGCTCTCTGCGACGAGAAATGGTTCCGGCTCTACGGGAACGGCCTTTGCATATTGGCGCTGGTCGTCGCCAGGTATGGTGCTGGCTTCACATGGCGGCAAGTCTTGGTTGGCTATCTGGTATACGGCATTTGGGATGCAGGCTCAGAATTGCTGCAACGCGCTAAACAGAAGGCCAAATTCCAACGGGTTCAATTCAGAATTGGCCTGACTCACCTGGGACAAGCGCTAGTTGACGCAGGCATCTATACCGAGGATGAGATCAAGCAGAACAACGGCGCGCTATGGGATTCCCTCGGACCGTACTCCAGTGGCTACATCACCTTCACCTGGCTGGAACAAGATCTGTTTTTCATGAATACCGCCAGCGTCTTTTCGGAGTTCGCAGAGCTTACGATCAGCTTGAAACCCTTTGGAAGGCGCGCCGACGAAATCGGAAACCCGCTCCGCCATTTGCCTGACTGCATCGAATTGCGAGGTAAGGGAGACGCCTACGAACTGGTTCTAATCAAATCTGAGAACAGGCGCGGTTGGATTGACCCTGAAGGGCCTGCGGTGGCCCTGATCAAGCTCCCTTACGAATTCCTCCGCAGTCTCCAAACACAGCCGAAGCGTCACGAAAGCTTGATGGCCTATTTTGACAAACAGCGTGGCATGTTGGAGCGAGTCGGCCTGAAATACTGGGCGGACGACGAAATGTCGGACGTTTGGGACTACAAAGGGAAGTATGCAGACCTTCACTGGTGGACGTTTTAGAGCTAATGGCAGAAAAGGCAAGGAGACGCACGAGCATGCCGAGCTTAGACCAACTAAGCTGTGAGCGCCAGCAAATCCGGGCTACTCAAAATCTCAAAGCCCATCTGCCGGATGTAGACCAGGTGCGCATCCATAATGGGCTGAAAGTTGTGCGTCTCGTTTGTTGGCGAATAATGGAAGAATCCGCGCTGGCCGGTAGTCATCAAGGTTTCGTAGTCTTTAGTGAGCTTTGCATCTACATGCGCGCCGCCATCTTTATCGGCAGCCGCGAGGAGCAAGTCTTTCCGGCTTGATCGCGTTTTCCCCAGAATGTAGACAATCTGGTTCCACCAATCCGACACGGAAAACTGTGCTTTGATCGCATCCGGGCTGATCGCGGCTTTCCACGTTGTTGGGCCTCCTCCAATCATCCTGAGTCGCCCCATGCCGATTAACATTACGGCGTCAGGGTGTTGATCCGCTGAAACGGTGCTTGATAGCTTGATATTCAGTGCGTCGAGGTGCTTCAACAGAGAAGTGGAATTCTTGGTGTCATGGATCAACACGCGGATGGCTGTGGCAATCCTAATGGCCTCGTCGGTGTAGCCCGCGTCGTAGCTCTCACAGGATCGCCGCAGAAACCCGAGTTGCCGCTCCAACTGTTTTCTGAAATCGACTTCCACAGTATCTCAACCTGCTATCAAACTTATCGAGCCGTGTGCTTCGACCATCACCACGGCAAAAGCGGCAGCATAATCTTGTCCAATCGCGAGTATCTTACAAGTCCTGGAGCGCGCAACGCCTGTCTCAATGAAAACCGCTTGAGCAGCAAAGCCAGCGTATCCGAATCAATCATCTCTTCCAGCCCGCCGATGAGCGACAGATGATATTCCAAGAGATTATGGGTGAAGTCCGCAGCATCCTCTCCCAAGACCGTACCTGCGTCTGCCAAGTCATCAATTCGCCGAATGAATGCAATTGCTATGCTTGCGCTCAAAGCTGGGACATGGTGCAAAGCCTCACCATTTTCAACTGTCTTGAAATTTAGATCGAGGTTTCGATCATACCCAGCGAGAGCTGTCCTAATGTTCGAGACTATCGTCACCTGCCGGATACCATGCGTTTCTGTCAGAATTACCTCGCCGGCGGTGGGGATTTCTCTGTCAATAATCTTCAGCTTTCCAAAAACTTCCTCTCCGAGAGTCTGTTTGAGTGAGCCGATGCTCTGGCCCGCTGCGGTCTTGAAAATTTGCAACGCCGACTCCGTTGCGGTTTTTGGCTTCCAATCGGTGCCCTGACCAATCCGTTCTACTTGATCTGTTGTTAATCTTTTGGTCACCGTCTCTTGATAATGGATGGCATCAATACTTCCCGCTTTGGCTGCGAGATTAAACCAGAAGAGAGCCTCGAAAGCATCAGTCTCAACCCCGATCCCATTCATGTATCTGGTGCCCAAGTTGAGTTGGGCATCGACATCGCCTTGATCTGCTGCGAGGCTAACCCACCAAGCAGCCAAAGACTCATCCTTATCGACTCCCACGCCGTTATGAAAACAATTTGAGAGATTGATTTGGGCGTTCACGAATCCGCGCTGCGCGGCTAATCGGTACCAACGCAGAGCTTCTGGGATATCGCATGAGATTCCCTTGCCGTCTTCATACATCACGCCAAGATTGAATTGGGCATCTGGAACGCCTTCTTCCGCCGCCGACCGGATCCAGCGCACAGCTTCGTCAAGGTCCACGGAAACGCCTTCGCCGTTATGGTACATACGCCCAAGCATGGCTTGCGCACTCGCATTACCTTGGCTTGCCAGGACGCGGAACTCCGTGAATGCTCTTGCGTTGTCGCCAGCGTCGTAAGCTTCAAGTCCCGCCGACAGCGCTTTGTTAGCCAGACTCGGCGACCAGCGTGAAAGAAAACCCGCAACTGACTGCATTGGTCTCACATCTCCCCCCATGGTCCAAACGGCTAGCCGCGCATGTAGACTTTCATGAGCAAGATTGTATCGCGTCCGGGTATATCGTCGTCCTGGATGCCCGCAATCGTGTTTGGCGGCCCGTAGGCGAGCCGAGGAAAACCAACGCTGGATCAGGGCGGCTACTTTAAAATGGAGTGCCTGCTGCTCATCTTCCCTTTGGAGTCCATCTGAACCGACGCCGATGATTGGGGTCGCGTTCCGCAAGTGGGATTTCCTCAATGGTGAATGATCCGCTGAAGTGAGACGCGATGAAGACCGGAAGTATGTCTGCCATTGTTCTCCATACCGTCTCAAATAAGAACTCTGCCGTTTCAGGTTTGTAGTATTCCGTGAATTTCTCCGGGGCAGCCCCTCGGTGTTCAACGAAGTTGCGGAAGGCTGCCAGCCCGTTCTGCCAATTCACCTTTTGCAAAAGCAAAAAGTCGAGTATGTCGGTTCGAGATGGATGGGCCGCGCGGAATGCGATTACGCCCTTTTTGAAATCAGGCGGCTTTTGAAACAGGAACCCGATGTCATAGCCGAGTAACTTCGTTGCCTTCGGCATAAGCGCTTTGTAGGCTCGCCACAACTCTCCTGCGAAACCATCGAATTGCTGCCGCCGATTGAGTACTGGAATCTGTTGCCCGGTCGAGCCCCTTATCTCTCTTAACCGCACGTAAGCGGGCAGCAAGCCCTCAATCAACAACACCATGAGCGCATCTTTGACATCTTGTCGTTCCGGATCGAAAATGGAAGTCGCGCCCATCAATTCCATGAATTCGTCAGCAAATTGTCGTACAAATTCATCATTGGTCCCGACATCGGAGAACACTTCTTTCGGCCATTCGTTTGGCTCTTTGCCGTTGTCGTGCGTAACAACGATGCTCGATTCCGTAAGAATCGCCAACGACTTGCCGTATTGAACCATCCCGGTGATTCTTCCCGTCATAGTCCGCTCCGGTTATTGCTATGAGGATACGCCGTTTTTTTGCTGCTTCGAGAGTAGGCTAGCCCGCTCATGCACGGCATGGAGGTCCGCGTCACAAGGTTTGCGTACGCCGGGTCATCTCCAGCGTGGAAGGCCTGAGCACCTTTTGCAAATGAAAGACGGACCCGCCGCTCCTGAGATGGGGTCAGCTCACGAAACGGGAAAAATCGTACGCTAAGGCAAAGGTTCTAAGCCCGAACTTTTTGACTAGAGACCCAAGCCAATATCCAAGCTCTGCTCTTGCTGCGGCGCGATCTCCCGCTGCGGCGTTACAGCCTGCTCCTGTTTCTGTTCTGGCTTCACCTCCGGCGCATGGGCGCTGCTGTGTGAAACATCATGCCCAAGCGCCGCTCCCAGCTTCTCGCGGTCGTTGGTGAAGATTTGCGCGTCGTATGCGCCCCGCGAGACGGCAACGTAGGCCATGCGGTTGTTGAGCAGGTCTTTGGCCCCCAGCTCGGTATCGGCGTGGATCAGCACCCGGTCGGCGGTCTGTCCCTGGCTGGAATGGCTGGTCACGGCGTAGCCGTGGTCGAGATGCGGATGCTTAACAGGATCGAGCTGTACCTCGCGGCCCCCGTCCATCTTGACGGACATGCGCCCTTCGGCGATCCGCTCCACTGTTCCAAGTTCCCGGTTCGCCAGCTTCATCTCCGACAAGGGAGCGGTGAGTTGCACACGATCTCCTGTAGAGAACGACCGCTCCTGCTCACGATAGACAGAGACACCTTGCTGACGGCGCGGATCGTAGCTCTTCTCAGTGCCGTCTTTAAGTTCCACGGTGAGCCGATTGTTCGGTGCGTCGACTTGCGTCACACGCGCATACCCGCCTTTGGGTATGCCGGTCTCTTGGGAGGTACGGCTGTAGCGCAACACATCGCCCTCGATGTAACGAGCGGCCCACATTCGGTCTGCTCCGGTGAGGTCTTGACGTGGAACGAGCACCTTAGCCTGGTGCTCTTCTTTGCCGACAACGCCCTTGGCTTGCAACTCGGTATGGATCGCTTGATTGATCTCGGTACGGGAGCGGTTGTCGGGTGAGACAACCAGCGTGTTCTCCGGCGACTTCGCATACTCTTTGGCGATGGCGGCGATGCGCTCCTCCGGGCCTCTGACCTCATGGATGCGCCCCTGCCGGTTTAAGCCCGCAATCGCCAGTCCAACCTCACCACGCGCAAGCTGCTCAACTGTCTGCTTCAACTCCGGGTCTTTCTGGCGAACGATCTCCTCCAGCCTTACCGTCTTCATCCCAGCCTCTTGTAGCTGGGCGAAGATGCGACCGGCCTCAACGGATTCATGCTGGCGGGTGTCACCGACCAATAGAACGCGCTCGTTCGGCTGGAGGCGGCTCACAAACTCGTGCATCTGCCGAGTTGAGGCGAGAGAGCTTTCATCCACCACATAGAGGCGCTTCTCTCCGGTATCAACTTTCTGTCCTTGGGCAAGATGGGCTTGCAACGTCCTTGTCTCGATGCCGGCCTCGCCGAGCTTCTGCGCTGCGCGAGATGTCGGCGCAAAACCCTCCACCCGATATCCGCCATACTCCGCGCCCTCCCGCACCACGGCCAGGGCCGTTGTCTTCCCTGCGCCCGCGACTCCATCCAAGCCAACGATCTTTTCCCGCGACAGAAACACCTCATCGACTGCCTGCCGCTGTCCAGTATTTAGCTCCGGGTGACGTTGCTCGGTATCAATGCGCGTTCTCCCGTCTACCAGCATGGGATCGGCGAAGCCGCGCTGGTTGCCGTCCTTCATGTGGCCTATGGTTTCGCGCTCCATGCGAAGCGTCTCCGCCGTCGTGTACTGCTGGCCTTCATGCTTCGGCCCATGCTGGACAGTGCGAAACTCTCCCGACTGCGCCCTGCGGTCGAACTCCTGCCGGACCTGTGAGAAGCTGGCCTCGCCCATGCCTCTATCGAGCGCCGCGGTCAGAATCGACCGTCCGCTCTCGACCGCAGAGCGCTCAAAAAGATGCTCGCGGGCGTAGGTCACGGATACCTGAGCGGATTTGCCCGGATGGGATTCGTGATGCTGCCCATGCTGCAGCGCTTCGGCAACAACGCGGTCTGCCTGGTGGCCGTACTGTGCCGACAGCTCGCGGTGCTGCCGCAAAACCTCTTTCGGCGATAGCAGTTCCTTCGAGTCCCGAGTCCGGTGCGCCGCAATCTGCGCTGCGGCTGGCCCATCAATTCCGTTGGCACGGATGTAGTCCTTTACCTGCTCACGCCGCAAACTGTTGGCCGCAAGGTACTCCTTGCTGTACCCGGCGATCTGCGGCTCACCCCACTCGCCGCGCTCGACCTTATAGCCAAGGTCACTCAAACGCACGGCCAACTCCGATCGGTAGACGTTCGTGGCGTAACTCTGCGAAGCGAATAGCTCCTGCGGTTGCAGTGAGCGGGTCTGGCCGCTCTCGCGCTCGGTGACGTTGAAGATCACCGCATGGGTATGGAGCTGCGGCGCGGCGTAGCCCTCTACCGGTCTTGCGGTGTCGTGCTCAAAGGTCGCGGCGGCGAACTTGCCCGTAGTCTCCGGCTCCCGAATGTTGCCGATCCGCGCCTCGGTGTACCGCTCCAACTCAGTGAGCGCCACGCGGACACTCTCGCGGTGAGCCTGCCGCACCCGGTCATCCCCGCCTACCAGCGCGGTCAGCGAGACGGACTTCGGCGCGGAGAACGTCGCGTCCCACCCTGCGCGGTGCTCCACCGATGTAATCTCCTTGCCGTTCTTGCCCTCGTAGGTCTTCGATACCTGGTGCCGAACGAGCTGCTCCTGAGTGTTTGGGTGCTGGCCTTCGCTCAGACGGGCGAAGTGCTCCGCGCCCACGGCTCCCGCAAGTCCCCACTCGCCAGAGAGACGCCCCTGCCACTCGCTATGCCCCTGCTGGTCGCGGCTCCAGTAGTTCTGCTCACTCGAAGCAAACTCCCGCGCATGATACGTCCGCGCTTGGCCTGCCGAGAGCGGTTTGGAGATGGACAGCATAGGCGTGGCCCGATTTCAATGCGGCAACGAAAATGCCCCACGTCACGATTCTAGCCCCGCGTCAAGACCTCTGCTCAGAGCAATTTGGCCGTAGCGTCCAAAGCCGTTGACTATGCGGGAGAACACTGACGGCAAACCCAGTCCTCGGTATCATGAGGAATCTTGAATTCGATCTCGGGAGATGCTGCATGAGCATTCAACAGCGATATAAGACGCTGATCGTCGCGATACCGCTATGTATTGGCTTGGCCTGCATCTTCCTGGCGATTTCTGATTCGCGGTCCAGCCATAAAGATGGCGCGTCTGAACAAGCGCCCGCCGTCGTGGCTGGCGAAAGGATGCCTGCAACTATCAATGTAGACCAGCCGGCTTCAACTCAAGCCTCAGAGACGCCGAAGAAGGAGGCCGCTCCATTGCTGGTAAACATAGACCAATTGGTTGCCGACTACCAAGAAAATGAGTTGAACGCGGACTCAAAGTATGAGGGCAAGAAACTTGAGGTCTATGGCATGGTGGTCAAAGTGACGAAGGCTGCAGACGGCAAACCAATTTTATTTCTGCGAAACTTTATTGACCTTGATGGCGTTACTGCACTCCTGGAAAACGGACAAGAAGAAAGGGCTGCGACTCTCCGTCTAGGCGATATTCCCCACCTGGTCTGCTTGGGTGGAGGGAAGGTCATGGGACGTATAGTGATAGGAAATTGCATAATAAAATCTCAGCCCAGCAGACCAACTTCTAACCGTTTCGGATGGTCTACCGACGGATTGCGACAAGACATTGCAGATGCTCTTGGAACTCCTGACCTCATATCAAACTCACCTAGCGAGAGGAAATCTGTACCACTCGATGCAGCCGGACAGAGACAAGCCATTAGTGTCTTGAAAGATTGTGAGAGCAGCAGTTGCAGTTGGAACTTGCTGGACGCAAATTCTCAGCAGGTCCTAATTGCAGACACAGGGGCGCTTCACGAAACACGCCGTATCACACATGGTTATTATGATGTCCTCGTGGAAAGCAAAGAGGCGTTGACTCTTTATCAATTCAATGGAACGGCGTATGAGCGCGTTGAATGCTATCGCAGAAGTGATGGTCAGTTTGGGGCAATCGCAGCACAGCTTAATTGCGTGCAGTAATGTTTACCGCTTTGAAAAAGCGTCTTTAGACCAGCGATCTGGATTAGAGATGCCGCGAGGAAAGGGGCGAAATGGCCGGAGAACACGATGCGCTGTTGTTAGAAATCGCGAATTGCGAAATTGCGCGGCATGTTCTTGAGACCGGTGATCGGCATTGCGCTTGCTCAAAGATAGTTGCCGCTCAAGGAGCGCCGGGCTGGAATGGGTTTCAAGTCCCCGAACCCTGGAGTGGGCATCTGGGAGAAGCGCCTATACTATTTTTCAGTTCTAATCCAAGCATCAGCACCCGCGAAGCATATCCGAAGGGAGCCGGGGATGATCCGAATGTCTCTCTTCAGAGCTTCTTCGATTCCCGCTTTGACGGCTACTGGATCAAAGATGGCAAACAAACGCTCCAAGCTGACTTAAAGAACTACGGAGGGGTCGTCCCGTATTGGTCACGCATCAAAAATCGCGCTGAAGAGCTGCTTGGGCGTAAGCCGCAACCTGGGATTGACTATGCTCTTTCCGAGATCGTTCATTGCAAGTCTGAGGGAGAGGAGGGCGTCCCGGAATCCCTCATCACTTGTGCGAACCGCTACATGATGAAGCTATTGTCCTGCTCGGGTGCCGTTGTCCTGGTGCTCGTTGGGCACAAGGTGTTGAACCATTGGAACTCCCTCGGCATGCAGGGCTTGCCGCAGGTCCCCATGAAAGGTGGCACCGCTCTCCAGGAGATTGCAGGACGCAAGCGCGTCGTGATCTATTTATCTCACCCCTGCGGCCCCGAGCCGAAGCTCTTCGCGCGTTGGCTCACCGAGTCGAGGATCTTGGAGATCAGGCACCTGATTGAGGAGGCACTCGCAGCACAGGCTAATTGCGTGCAGTAGGGTTTGCCGCTTTGAAAGCTCCTCAATCAATCCCTTTGGACTCGTCCCAGACGTAAACCTCTTTAGCTTCGAGGTCGGTCGCTGGGGACAGCGGGAGCGAAGCCTGGACAGCAGCAGCCGGCTTCTTCGTCGGCGATTTCATCGGCGCGACGGCTACAGGCGGGGCCGCTTCCACCTTCATTCTCGGAATCAATTCAGGCAGCTTCCGTTCGATGAACTCCGGCTGTTTGCCCCTCTTCTTTGCCAGCGCGAAGCGCACCGGCACGACGCGGTTCTCCTGCTTGATGAAGCCGCGCAACGGCTCAAGGCCGGAGATTTCCGATGCCATGACGAGCGGCTTGGTGACGATCTCCAGCGAGAAAGACTTCTTGCTCCGCAACAGTCCCATGCTGCGTGACTCCTTCAACCGCTCAACCTCGATCTCGCCGATGGCATCGGAGATCCATTTCGCAGCGCGGGGTTCGGAGGTCTTGAAGAACACCTTGGTCGCCGGTTGCGAGAGCATCGCCTCGGCGTCTTTGCCGTAGCGTTTTTCCATCTGGCTGCGCCCCTGAAATCCCAGCACAACCGGGTTGCCATACTTGCGGTTTTCCGTGACGGCGGTATGGAGTTGAGGCAGCTTGTTGAGGCTGGCGAGTTCGTCGATGACGAACCATACCGGCTTGGCATAGCGATCTTCGCAGTAGCCCATCATGCGCAGAATAAAGAGGTCGAGCCATACGGAATGCAGAGGCAGAATCTTCTCCCGGTAGCCGGGATTGGAGGTCAGAAACACCCACCGCTTGCGCTCAGTATGCCACTCGGCCGTAGAGAAGGTTTTACGATTGGCATCGTCATATTCAGGGAGCAACTCCAGACTATCGGCAACCATATTGAGGCTTGAAATAACACCTGCCCGCTGCGCCGGAGCTGTGGGGTCGATGAGGGCGGCAAGTGGCGTTCCCTTCACCATCCGCGCCATCTGATCCGGGTCGGACATCCACTTCAAGATGTCCCTCGGCTGCGGCTTCTGCTTAAGAAGATGGGCAAGGATTCTGCGCGGACCATCGGTAAAGAACGCCTTCTCGTACTCCTTATCTGGAAGGAACGCGGCGGCGATAGTCGTCGCGGTTTCCTCTCGTAGAAGCTCATCACCAAGTGACCAATACGGGCACCTGGAGTCAAGGGGATTCAGGATAAGGTCGCCACGCTTTGGATCGTAAAACTCGCCAACGAAATCCATAGCCGGATCGTAGACGATGGCGGTTTCGCCGCGCTCCTGGACCTGACGAAGAATCTGCCGTATGGCGGAGGACTTGCCGCTGCCAGTGTCGCCCATGAGCATGATGTGGCTGGACTCCAGACGACGGGGTATGCGATAGCTCGGCCCGAATGGTAGCCGAGTTTTCCAACTGGAGAGCGAATCGCCCCACTGCAACTGAAAGCGGATTCCGTCTTCCTTCGTTACCTTGTTCCACATGAACGGCGATGACCACTCCGGCCCCTTCGTCCGCCGTCCGTGCCGCTCTTCATGATTCGATCTGGTCTTCCACCACGCCCGCAAACCCAGCAGGAAAACTACCGCCGCCGCACATGCAAACAACGGCTGCATAACCATCCTCCAGATGCCTATTCCGTCGAAAATCTGCGCTTCAAGATAACTCTCCAGCTTCGCGGACTCGACCTGTTGCGGTTCACTTTTCGCAAGCGCCCGCCAGCCGTCGGCGACGGCGCGGGACGAAAGTTTGACGGGCAATTCGTTGCCGTCGCCGATGGTCGCCGAGACGACATCGGTTCCCAAAGCCACCTCCGGTTTCCGTCCCGGCGCCGTCTTCAGCAGCCATTCAACCTTGGTCGTCGCATCGGGCTGGCTCCCGCGCTCGGTACTGTCGAGATAGGTAATCAGGTAGTAGTTCTGGAGCGGCGGTGTCACCAACCAGAACCATGCCGCCACCGGCAAAACCGGAAGCCCCGTGAGCATCACGATGGCGACTATCAGCCACGGAAAGCGCTTGGGAAACTGCATCGGACGGCTCATGGTTTGCTCCCGTTCTTCGGCTCCGGCCTCGCAGAGACGGACGAATCCTGGAGCAGTTTGTGTGCCTTTGAAGCCTTCTGAGCGTCGGCGGTTTCGCGGATTTTGAGGACGGTTTCGGGGAGTAACTGCTTACCTTCCGATGCCGCCTGAGCGGTCGCATGGAAGAGATTCAGGACCATGTACCGGGTGGCGCAAACCTCCGCCAAGATCACCTCAACCGGGTCTGCTGGTCGCCGCCGCGCCTCCAGCAGCGCCGTGTCGCGGAGCCATTCGGCAAGCGACTTGCCGCTCCGCTTGGCCGCCGATTCGACCTCCTCCAGCTCCTCGGTAGAGAGCCGGGTGGCCACAGTCTTGGCGCGGAGGATCGTCCTTGCCCCTTGAGTAGCGAGCGCCTGCGTATCGAAATCGTGGCCCGTGCGGGTGGTGCTCATGGGAGCCCGCCTTTGGGCTAACCCTAGTCTCATCGCAACAGGGCGTCAAACAAGGATGTTCATGCGCTCGCGTGAACGTCTTTTGAATCAGCATGTTTACAGAACTCGCGCGGAAGCGGCTTCCGCGTAAACAGCCGTTTCCATTTGGAAACACGAATCAGCCAAGTGGCTGATTCGATACGCGATTCCAAATGGAATCGCAAGGATACTTAGGGATACTTCACAGCAACCCTTTGGGGGTGATGTGTCATTCCTTCTCCCGCTGCATCGCAGCGTGCCTTGCAATCGCCGCCCCGGACCTCGCGGACGGGGCGGCGATTTTTTTTGCTTTGTGGGGACGCGACCGCTCAGGGAGAATCCACTCAGAGCAGGAGGTCAGTCATGCAGGGCACAGGAACCCGTGGACTGATGATTCAAGGCGTCTCAAGGGAGGGGTGGGTCTGGGGCGGCTCAGAGGCGGCGGCAAGGAACTTTCACGTCTGTTCGTCTGCCCACAACCTCGCTTGCTTCGCGGCAACTCCAGCGCGGTCAAGTTCCGCAAGGCGCAGCTTCCATTTGTCTACCAGCTTTGCAGCCCGTCGAGAGCGCCGCCGGGCACGGGCAAGCATCCTCTCTGCATGGATGCGCTGCTGCGTCGATTTGTCCAAAGGCTTGCCGGCGGAATGATCGGCCACATGATTCCTGACGCACACGAGAAAACGTACAAAACGGATTTTATACAAGCTGGGTAGGGTGCCGGGAGAGGTGCCTGCCCTTGCGGGCAGGCGCTCGATTGAATCGGGGTTAGGCTGTCTTTTTCAGGACGGCTGGCGATACCATCTCCGCCGTATCGTCGTTCTGCGCGTTCGGTGGTTTGCGCGCCTCCGGTTCCGTTTCGGCGGAGGGGTCCGCCGCGTGTGTTTCGAGTGCGGAGAGGATGACGGCGGATGTCTTCTGGATGACTTCCAGACTCTCTGCGAGTAGTGCGGCGTTTCCAAAATACAAGCCTATGTAGTCCGCCGATGCTCTTCCGTTGTGCAAACCGATGGTCGTTCCCACCACGAATGCAATCGCCTCGGCTTCCGTCTCGCGCACGGTTTTGGTGGTGGTGATGCGCCGCTCGGCGCGATGCAAAAAAGCGTGTGCGAGTTCGTGAACTAATGTGCTGAACTCCTCCGCCGGAGACTGGCCGGGAAGCACCACGATTCGATCTCCGTAGCACATCCCCAAAGCCGGGGCGATGCTCTCTTTGAACTCCAGCTTGATGCCCTGGGCGATGACAAAATCTACAAGCCGTTCGCGGTACTCGCCGACATTCCCGGTGACACGTTCGGACAGTTCGGGAAGTCCCTTACCGTCGGTCTGACTCACATCGAAGACGTAGGCCGAACGGAAGCCCACGAGGACAGCCTGATTCTGAATGCGAATATCCTTGTTTGCTTCCTCATCCTTCTTGCGACGAATACCGATGACGGGAGCGAGTATGCGGATGCCTTTCTCGCCCTTCATCACGCGACGGCCAAGTTGGTTCCACGCATACATCCCGGCCACGCGCGAAGCCTGCGGCTTTTGTCTTGCGATCTCCAAGATATTGCCAAACGAGTACCGATGGAATCGCCCCATCGCCGTCAAATAGGCGGTCAATCCTTCGCTGTGTCCCTGCTCCAATTGCTCGATCAGGAGTTGGACGTTGGCCGCGATTGCTTCCTTCACTGTTTGCTGTTTGTGTGGTGTCGGCATAGCGACGGGAGCGGTGTTCTGGCGGTTGCTTTGGCTGCGGTCGTTTGAGGCGTTGACGGTGGCGGACTGGGTGGCTTTCAATGGCTTCTTCATGGGTGCTTCCTCCTGTTGGGCTGTTGCCCTTGCCGTTGCCTTTGAATGGGCAAGTGGCAGGTACATACATGCCGAACGCCTCCTGGCGAAGAGCGGGGGTAGCAAGGCGCAATGGGGAGGGGTATCTCCCACCCGTAGGGCGAGAGAAGCGAGTGATTTTCAGAGAAAATTATGCGGGACACCCCTTGCGCCGCGCGTGGGGCAGAGCCCCTAGCGTTTTGCTCTTGTCGGAGGGGCGTTGCGGGGAGGGTGGACCTCCCTGCTGAGGTGGGTGGCGGAGGACCAAAGGGCCGGAGACAGGGAGGAAAAGCCTCCCTCTTACCGAAGCTATTTGCTGGTAGGATCTTTCACGTTTCGATAGTATGTCCTTGCAGTGCGATCGGCAGATACCTATGGTTATCGAGACCAGAAGGCGACGCCACAAGGGGGCGGCCGATCTTTCCCATCAGACAGCCGTTGGTCATAGCGTTGTTGGGCCGGAGGATGTCGTTGCGAAGAGGTCCGATGCTGTAACAGCAACGCTGATCCCGTTGTTCCAGACCAGCCCCACTGCATAGCAGAGCCAACTCGGAGCGTGTCAACGAGTTTGAGACAGGTGGCGAGAGAGTTTAGTGTCTATTCTCTTCTGTCGCCGGTATTGGTATTTGGCGGGTTGATCCAGACCGCGGTGGGCTGGGGCGGATGCTTTGGTCGAGCATGTGGGAAGCGTTCGGGGTTGCGAGCATAGG